>Ga0272441_10002700_pt1 | contig 35446 bp, 29 predicted proteins | sample SSMProp6N_FD_193582 | JGI IMG/M metagenome (GOLD analysis project Ga0272441, IMG submission 193582) | Marine sediment archaeal communities from Little Sippewissett salt marsh, Falmouth, MA, United States - SSM-Prop-6N | ecosystem: Environmental > Aquatic > Marine > Wetlands > Sediment ...
ATGCGGTTGGCATCTTCAACAACCAAAAAAGTTTCCTTGGAGCTCGGCGGCAAGTCCCCTAATATTGTTTTTGCGGATTGTGACAAAGAGGCGGCTATAGGCGGGACCATGGCGGCTATCTTCATGAATCAAGGACAGATGTGTACGGCCGGTTCTCGGCTTATTTTGGAAGATAAGATTTATGATGAATTCTTAAATGAGCTCGTTGAAAAAACAAAAAGCTTGAAGATTGGGCCAACCTCTGATTATGCCACGGATTTTGGCCCCATTTCCAATGAAAAGCAGCTTAAGACCATTTTAGATTATATTCATAAAGGCCAAGAGGAAGGAGCCACACTTCTTTGCGGCGGCAAGAGAGTAGAACGAGGGGGTTTTTATCTGGAGCCGACCATATTTACGGATGTCAATAAGTCAATGTCGATAGCCAAAGAAGAAATCTTTGGCCCTGTTTTATGTGTTTGGAAATTTTCTTCTATGGATGAGGCGATTAAAATTGCAAATGATACGGAATATGGATTGGCGTCCTGCATTTGGACCAAAGATTTGAAAAAAGCAGATCAGGTGGCCCAAAAGCTTAAAGCAGGCGTTGTTTGGGTTAATACCTACGGTGGTTTTTATGATGCAGCGCCTTTTGGAGGCATGAAACAAAGCGGAAGCGGACGTTCCCTTGGGAAGGAAGGTCTCTGGGAATACACGCAGACGAAACATATTTGTATTGATCAAACACCCGGAGGAAAACCATTGGTTTCTTCCTGGTTTTGACTGCTAAGCCCGAGAAAGGCGATTTTATTTTTTATGACAGATTTGATTACGCAAGCAAAAAAAGCAATGATCAAGCTAAAGAAAGTATTGGGGAGAATTATATGAAAGTATTATTTATCACCCCCCCTATGGGATCCTGGGCGACACATGGGGATCACAAAGCCCCTAATCAATATTATGCCCAGGTGGCTGCGTATTTAAGAGAGAAAAAAATTTCCGACGTTGAGGTTTTGGATGCCAAGGCCTTAGGATTAACTTATGATCAGATGGTCGAAAAGGTTGAAGAGAGCAGTCCGGATTTGTGTGTTTTTGGCGATCTTTTGCATTCAACGGGAGGCTTGTCGGTTATTTGGCATTTTAACGAGTCAGCGAAAAAGATTAAAGAAATTCTGCCTGATACCAAGGTATTGATGGGCGGTTTGTGGTATTCGGCGTATTGTACCGAAACCCTGGAACAAAATCCTGCGATTGATTTTATCGCAATGGGCGAAGGGGAACTAACCATTTCTGACGTGGTCAATGCTCTCAGGGAAGGCAGGGAAAATTTTTCAAACATCCCTGGCTTGGTTTCAAGATCCCCCAATGGCAGGATTCAAATGGGTCCGCATCGGAATTTGATTAGCAATTTAAACGAATTGCCGCTGCCGGCCTATGACCTTTTTCCGATGGAAAAATATGTGGGGCATACGTATTGGAAACCTTTTGCTGAGCTTCTAACGTCCCGAGGATGTCCGGGGGCCTGCACGTTCTGTTATCAGTGGAGCTTATATGACAAACGAAACAACAGGGAAGATTATATTTCTTGGAGAGGAAAATCTCACCATAGGATTTTGGAAGAGATGGAATTGTTGGAAAAAGAATACGGTGTTAAGGTGGTCGTTATCCAGGATGATGCCTTTAATGTGGACAAGGAGAATGTGAAGCGTTTTTGTGAGAAAAAAATTGAGATAGGAAACCAGATCAAATGGGTTTGCTTGGGCAGGGCTGACGATTGGCTTGCGCACAAAGAGATCTTGCCTTTGATGAACGAGGCTGGTCTTTTTATGGGGCTTGTTGGTGTTGAGGTAGAAAGCGATGAACAACTGGCCAAGCAAGGCAAAGGCGTTACTCTCAAGCAAATCAAAGATACTGTGCAAGCTTTGCGTGAGGCGAATATCGCCTCGGTCGGTACCGTTCTGATCGGGCTTGAGGAAGACGACGAGGCAACGATTAAAAAACGTTTTGAAGTGGCCAATGATATCGATCCGGACATCATGGCCTTGGATTATGTAACGCCGGTTCCAGGGTCTCTTCTGTGGACTAATGCGGTCAACAACGGCTGGTTTGATCCTAACAAGATCAATTTGAAAGAATGGGATTTTCATCATCCGGTGATTCCTACAAAATTTTTGTCTTGTGACGAGGTGGGGCGCCTTGGTGCATGGTGCATGCGCGAGTTTTATTCGCGGCCGGAGAGGATTTATCGCATTATGGAAAGCAGTTATGATGACCTTGTCAAATTGTGCGTCAAAGACTTTATGCATAACCTTGCAAAGTTTGAAAAAGCCTCCTCGGGAGAGGAATCCTATGTATAAGGGAAGGAAAAACACATGGACTGGGAAAAAATAGGTAAAAAAAAGTTTGATGATATGATCCAAAGGATGCCTTTGTTTCATCGGCAAATTGCCAAAGAAGTGGTTGAGAGGAAGGCTATGGAGAATGCCGAAACACGAGGCGCACAGATGGTGGAAGAGGTCGATATCGTGAGCGCATTTTTTTCAGAAGTTCCGAAAGCATTTTTTAGCCTGATGGTCAAGCTGATGGACGATGTTGGTTTTGATCACGAGCATGTTGGATAAAATGGAAAAATTGAGCAAAACAAATATGAAGAAAAAGAAAGAATCGTTGACAATAAATCGTCATTTTATTTTTATAGAAGCCCCAATCGAGAAGGTGTCTCCTGAGGTTGTTCTGTGGGGGGATGCGCCGTGGTGGCCGAAGGCAAGTCCCATGCAGTTTACGAGGATCCGTGGCGAAAAAATAGATATAGGAACTCAGTATGAACTCAAAGTCAAAAAACCTTTCGGATCCAGATGGCAGGCGGAAATGGAAGAGCTGATTCCGGACAAGCTTGTCAAGCGAACATTTTCAAAAGGCATGGTCGCTGGGTATGAAGTGATCAAGATGAGTGAACGATCGAATGGAACGCGTGTGGATTATGAGATGCACTATACCATCAGGGGGTTCATGAACAAAGCCCTCTGGAATTGGGTGTATCGAAAACAACACGACGATAACTTGAAGTCAATTTTACAAGCCTTGAAACAATATGTCCTCAAGGAACAGGAAAGGATTGAGGAAAGGTAAAGAGGAAAATGAAAATTGCTGTGATAGGGGGAGGCGCCATTGGTTCTGTTGTGGCGGGTTATTTGGCTAAGGCAGGAGAAGATGTTCTTCTAGTAGGCCGCAAGGAACATGTGGATGCGATTCATCAAAAGGGCCTTGTCATCAAAACCGCCGAAGGAGAAGACATCATACCCTTGAGGGCCGCAGAAGGCCTCGATCAAGAATACGATCTCGTCATTTTTACCGTAAAAACACAGGATTTGGAAGAGGCCTATCAGTCCAATTGCAAATATCTGGAAAACTGCATTTGCATGACCACGCAGAATGGTGTCCAGGGAAGCAATCTGTTGAGCAGTCATTTTGATCAGGAAAAGATGATTGAGAGCATTATTATGTTTGGTGCCACGTTTATTCGGCCCGGAGAAGTTACCTTCAATTTTGAAGGAAATTGGATTATGGGGAAACCTTATGTGAAGAATGATTCCCGAATGAATGGGATTGCTGATGTTTTAAGAAAGGGGTTTTCCGTTGTTGTTTCTGACAATATTATGGGAATGAAGTGGCTTAAGCTTTTTGTGAATTTCAACAATTGCATTCCTGCTTTAATCGGAAAATCCATGCAGGAAACTTTTTCGGACATGGATTTTTGCAAATTAAGCATCATATTATTGAAAGAAGGCATCCACATTATACAGGAAGCCGGGATTGAGCTGGTTTCGATGCCTAATTTTCCAGCGGAACGGATTATCGGGCTTTCCCAAATGCCGGTTGATCAGGGAGCCGGGATCATTAACAAGACTCTTACAACCCTCAGCAAAGAGCCCCTGTATGGCTCCATCTTGCAGAGTATTATGCGCGGACGAACCAGCGAAATCGATTTTATCAACGGAGAGATTAACCAGGTTGCAAGCGGGATACAGACTCGCGCTCCTTTGAACCGGAAAATTGTCAATATGGTTCATCAGGTTGAGATGAGCGGCAAATATTTCGATCCTGAGGAAGTCAAAAAGGAATTTCAGTTATAGCACGGGGTACGTTTTGTGGTGTACGGTGTAAAAACCGTCGTAACCCGCACAGCGTCAACCGTGAACCGTTAATACAGGAGTTAAACAATGAATAGAAGAGTGGTTGTTACCGGGATAGGCGTCATATCTCCGAATGGTGTTGGGAATGAAGCCTGCTGGGATGGGATGATCAATGGACGTTCGGCGGTTAAGCGCGTTAGGGAATTCGACGTATCCCAATTCAATACAAAAATTGCAGCCCAAGCCAGTGATTTCGATCCCATCGCTTGTGGATTGACCAAAGAAGAGGCTTTGCGCATGGATCGTTATGTTCAGTTTGCGCTTGTGACTGCCAAATGGGCATTGGAGGATTCAAAGTTGGATTTATCCAAAGTCAACAAGGAACGGATGGGTGTTTCTTTAGCGAATGCAATTTGCGGCACCAAATATATGGAAGAAGAATTTGCGCTTGTCACCGACAGCGGCAAGAATCCGATTGATCCGTCTCTGGTGAGGCCCGACCTTTATGATGCAGCTATGTTCAATACACCGTCGAGTGAAATCGCCGCGCGTTATGGCCTTAAGGGGATTTGCAATACCATCTCGACGGGGTGTACGGCCGGGACTGATTCGGTTGGTTTTTCTTATGAAGCCATTAAAGATGGGGATGCCGATATCATGATCACAGGGGCCAGTGAGGCTCCTGTGACACCCATCACCTTTGGGGCATTTGATACGGTCAATGTTTTATCGGTGAGCAATGATGTTCCGGAAAAAGCTTCCAGGCCGTTTGATAATAAGAGAAATGGTTTTGTTATTTCTGAGGGAGCAGGATTGTTGGTGGTTGAAGAATTACAGCATGCTTTAAGGCGAGGGGCACGCATTTATTGTGAGATTATTGGGTTTGGAACGACCTGCAATGCATTTCATATGACAGATCTTCCGCCGGATGGTGATGCGCTGGCTGACTGCATTACGTTGGCCTTGGAAGATGCCCATATTAAACCCGAAGATATTGATTATATAAATGCCCATGGTTCATCAACCAAGATGAATGATAAATTTGAGACCGCGGCTTATAAAATGTCCTTGGGAAAAACGGCCTACGATATTCCTATCAGTTCATTCAAGTCGATGATCGGACATCCTTTGGCAGGAGCCAATGGGGTGGAGTTGGCGGTCGGTGCCCTTATTTTTGAACGCAATCGCATTCCTCCGACGATTAATCAAGAAGAGAAAGATCCGGATTGTGACTTGAATTATGTACCCAATGTGGCCATTGATAAAAAAGTCAACTGCATGCTTAAAACAAGCAGTGGTTTTTCAGGTGTCCATTCGGCGATGGTATTAAAAAGATATAATGGGGAGAAGGATTAAAGGATTAAAGGATTAGAGGATTAGGGGATTAAAGGATTATGGGATTAAAGGATGGGGAAGGAATTCAATAATGGAAAAAATTGCTATTACAGGGCTAGGGGTTGTCTCTCCCAGCGGGATCGATAAAAGAAAATTTTGGGCCAACATCAAAGCAGGACGGTCAGCCATAAAAGAAATTGACCGTTTTGATGCATCCAAATATCCTTCGCATATCGCGGGGCATGTGCATGAGCTTGATGCTTACAGCAACGTTTCCTCGCGTTTACTGAAGAAGATAGACCTTTTTGCCCACATGGCTTTAGTTGCATCTGAAATGGCCATCAACGATGCCAACCTTGATTTAGACAAGGAAGATTTAAAGCGGGCCGGGATTTTTATGGGAAACGCGATCGGCGGCTGGCTTTATGCGGAGACGGAATTAAGGGATTTGTATTTGGAAGGAAGAGAGGGAGTAAGTCCTTTTATGGCCTCAGCCTGGTTTCCGGCTGCTCCTCAGGGCCAGGTGTCTATCAAATATGGCATTAAGGGAATGAGCAAAACAGTCGTTGCCGATCGTGCCAGCTCTTTGATGGCCATCGGCTACGGAGCCAGGACACTGGGAAGAAATAAGGATGATTTTATTTTAGCGGGGGGAATGGAGGCGCCGGTCTCTCCGTATGGATTGCTTTGCTGCAATACCTCAAGCATGTTAACCAAAAGGAATGCTGAGCCGAAAACAGCTTATCGGCCCTACGACAAAACAAGCGATGGCTTTGCCATCGCTGAAGGAGCGGGGATCATTATTTTGGAACCGCAAAAAAGGGCCCAAAAAAGAGCCCCCCATATTTATGCGAATATTATTGGTTATGCAACTACGACCGATGGAGTTGATCGCATTGAACCCTCAGAAGATGCAAAAGAACTGGCTAATTGTATACGCATGGCTTTGGATGATGCGGACTTGGGGCCAGAGGACATTGATTATATTTGTTCCGATGGTGCTGCTGTCCGCAATTGGGATGTTTCAGAGACGAAGGCCATCAAGAAGGTTTTTGATGGCAAGGCAAAGCATGTTCCGGTATCAGCGCCCAAATCTATTTTTGGCAATATGTTGGGGGCATCTGGCGCACTGGATGTCATAACAACCGTTTTAGCCATGGAGCATAACATGGTTCCGCCGATGATCAATTGCAAGACGCCTCATCCGGAGTGCGATCTCGATTATTGCCCCAACCAGGCACAATTAAAAGAAATCACAAACGCCCTTATTATCAATCGCGGGCGCGGGGGGATTAATACGGTGCTGGTTTTGCAAAAACCATAAAAGACACAAAGTCACAGACTGCTTTATGTGACCATGTGACGTGCGACCATGTAACATTTTAAAGGAGGTACACAGTGATCCTGGAAGACAAAGTCAAAGCGGTTTTTAAAAATGTTTTGGATATTGGGCCGGATGAAATTAAATCCACAGAGACGCTAGACGCCTCATTAGGTATTGATTCAACCGAGATGGTTGAAATTTCTGTTGGCCTCAAAAAAGAATTGGGCGTAAATTTGACAGACAACGAACTCAAGAAGACCCATTCTTTTAATGATATTATAAAAATACTTGAATCGAAATCAGCCGTTTAGATTTGTTTTGCAAAAATCAAGCATGCCTGCCTTTCTCAAGAAAGGAAGTTGTATTATAGCTTTTCTGATGGTATTATTGGAAAAATAACTGGACATGGTTAATATTTTATGGACGATTGGCGATTTAAACTATCCCGTACAATAATTCATCTTCGTATTTATGTCTTCCTGGTTTGTGTCGTTATCTCTTTATTTTTCGTCAGTGTCCTTAAGGACATTGAAGTGGAAACCCGCCTGGAAGATTTCATGCCGCAAAAGCACCCTTTTATTCAAGTTCAGAACAGCTTGACGGATGTTTTTGGAGGCCTGAATCAGGTTTCGGTTGCCTTAAAGGTTAAAAAGGGCGATATTTTTACGGAGGAATTCATTGAAAAAGTCATTTCCATGACAGAGGATTTGACGTTATTGGAGAATGTCAATCTGGCCCGGGTCAATTCCATCGCTTCCCGGCATATCAAACATGTTGTTGCCAATGAAGAAGGATTTTTTGTCGAAAGACTCCTGAGGCTTCCCCCCAAAAACGAAGAAGAAAAGTCTGCGCTCAAGCAAAGGATTATCCGCAATCCCAATGTTTATGGCAAGATGGTGTCCAAGGATCTTAAAAGCACACTGATTCAAGTCGATTTTGAGTCGAGAGCAAAAACTTCCTACATTTTTAATGCCCTCAATGATCTGAAAAAAAAATATGAAGACAAAAATACGGTTATCTATATTGCCGGAAGACCTATTTTGGAAGGCTGGCTGAACCACTACCTGCCGCATATGTTCAGGGTGTTGATTATCAGTCTTATCGTGATATCCCTTTTTCTTTATATGACGTTTAGATCCAAAAGGGGTGTCATTTTGCCTCTCATTGACTCCTCGATGGCAACCCTTTGGGGCATGGGGGCCATGAAGCTCATGGGCCTGAGGCTTGATCCCTCCACGATCCTTGTTCCTTTCATCATTTTATCTTTAGGGATAAGCCATTCCGTCCATACAATGAAGAGATATTATGAAGAAATGAACAATCCCAGGATGAAAAGCAAGCATGCCATTTCCAGTACCATGGCCCATCTTTTTCTTCCCGGGATTGCTTGTGTTTTGACCGATGGGTTTGGGTTTTTATCCTTGACCATGGTGCCGTTGGTGACGATCAAAAGCATGGCCTTTGCATCGGGATTAGGGATTTTGGCGAACTTTTTCACGTCTTTTATGTTTACCCCGTGTATTTTGTCATGGATGCATAGGCCTAAAATTTTAGCGATCAAGAGGGAAGAAGAGCATAAATGGGTCGATCATTGGCTTTCCAAATTAAGCATTTTTTCTTTGGAAAAAAGAGCGGGGACCATTGTGGTCGTTTCTTTTATTGCCATTTGTTTGTTTTCTTTGTTCGGTATTCAGAAAATCGTTATTGGGGACAATGCCGAAGGCACAAGTTATTTGTATCCCAACAGCCCTTATAACAAATCCGAGGCCTTCATTAACAAAAATTTCGGAGGTACAAATTCGTATTATATTTATGTCGAATCGGGGGGGGCCGTATTAACCTCCGAGAAATTAAAAGCGATTGACCGAATACAAAATTATTTAAGTCAAAGTATCCCCGAAGTTGGCTCTTCCAACTCTATTGTGAATGCCATCAAAGCGCTCAACATGTTTATGTTTGACGGCAAAATAGCGTGTTTTAAAATACCGGAACGGGATGACACGATTGCCCAGTATTGGTTTCTTTATACGCTTTCCGGATTTCCGTCAGACTACGATCATTTGATCAGCCGTGATGAGCAGAAAGCCAATATTAAATTTGATTTAAAAGACCATAAATCAGATACCGTCAGCCGGATCATTGAAAGGACAAAAAGTTATTTGGATACTTTTCCAGATACGGCAGTGAAATTTTTTTACGCTGGAGGAGACATCGGCATTTTGGCGGCCGTCAATGACATCATCCGCAGTACGATTGTTCCCAATGCCCTTTTTATCTCATTGCTGATTTTTTTGTATGTCACTTATGTTTACCGTTCTTTTGTCGCAGGCTGGATTTTGTTTTTGCCGCTTTTATTCAGTAATTTGATTGTGTTCTCCTTATATGGTTTCCTGGGCATGTCTATCACGTCCGAGACTCTGCCGTTGGTCGCCTTAAGCGAAGGTTTGGGCGTCAACTACGGCATATACATTCTGGCAAGGCTTCATGACGAGATGAAAGAAAAAAAGAGGACATATAAAAATATTTTGTTTCATACGCTGATTACCAGCGGGAAGGCTGTGTTTTTTAGCGGTTTTATTGTTTCCACGGGGATCTTTATTTGGATTTTTTCGCCCATTCTGTTTCAAGCGAAACTCGGTTTCAATTTATGCCTAGCCTTGATTTTGAACATGGTCACATCCCTTATTATGATTCCCGTTTTTGTTTGGTGGATTAAGCCAAAATTTTTATTTGGACGAGTCCGTCTTAGATTGAACGAAAAGAAAAAAGGAGGCAGCAAATGAAGAAATTGATTTTGTTTCTGCTGTGTATGGCTTTTGCAGCGCAGGCTTACGCCCAGGATTTGAATTATTATGAAGTGCTCAAGCCTCAAGCAGGGATGAGTGCGGACGAAATCATGAAAATCATGTATCACAACAAATACTCGTTGTTCGCCCGTGACTATGCTTTACCGGATAGCGAAGTGTTCTATATTGACAAGTCGGGATTTACGAGAAAAAAGCTGGCAGAAAGATACAGGATTGTCATGGGCGGCAAGGATGATGTCCAATACAAAGATTTGGTCGTCGTCACTTATCCTACGCATTCCAAGGGGCTGGCTATCCTCACCTGGACGTATGAGGACCCGGACAGGGATCAAGACGTATGGCTTTGGATTCCATCCCTTAAGAAGGTAAGAAAAATTTCGGCATCGGAAGACGACGATGCCTTTATGGGAAGTGACTTGACGGTAGAGGAAGTATCCACAAGAAGATTTAAAGACGAAACGTATACTTTGTTGGGAGAAGAAAATTTTGCAGGATACCAGTTTGAACAGACCGGCGAGATGAAGTTTCAGGGAAAGCCATGCTTTAAAATAGAAGCTATTCCTAAAAAACCGCATTGGTATTATTCCAAGAGAGTCGTATGGATTGACAAGGAGACAGGCGGGAATATTTTTGAGGAGTATTACGATAAGATCGGCAAAGTATTTAAGACAAGATTCATCCAATGGGAGTGGTATGAAAAGCAAGGAAGGCAATATGCCACGCAAACGGCCATTGAATGCAAGGACTTGCGAACGGGACACAGAACGGTTATTTTCAACAGGGACCAGCATTATGACGAGGGTGTTGATGAATCTAAATTTACGTTAAGATCTTTGCAAAGATCAAAATGGTAATTGTCCTATTGACAATCCGCATCCATGAAAGGAGAGATTGATTATGAAAAAGACAGCTTTTTATCTGTTGTTTGTTTTTGGCCTTATCATCGCAACAGCCCGTACGGCTTCTGCCGGTGCCGTATCTTTTGGCGATTTGGAGATGGCTGGTTATTTAAAAAATGAGACATCTTGGAAAATGGCCGGGGGCTTGCGGGAATTCATGAAAGTGAAGAACATTTTTGATTTAAAAATGAATTACAAATTTACGGAATGGCTCGAATTTTTTACGGAGGTGAATTACTGGTATGACCATACTTTTGACATCGAAGGAAAATACCAAGACATCGTTCGCTCGGAGAATAATGTCAAATTAAAAAGACCCACAAAAGTCAATGAATGGTTGCGCGACTGCTATTTTGATGTTTATACGCCGAGACTGGATATGAGACTGGGAAGGCAGCAGGTTGTTTGGGGGGCGACCGACGGTGTGAGAATTTTGGACATGGTCAATCCGCTTGATTACCGGGAATGGACGATTAAGGATTACAGTGAGTTGCGCATTCCTTTGTGGATGGCCAATATTGAAGGAGAGTTGATGATGAACGGCCATCTTCAGCTTTTGGTTATACCGGATTATGAACCCAATTATTACGCGCCCGCCGGTTCCCCGTATGCCTTAAGGACGGTTGTGGCAGGCGCCGAAGCCTCCGCCAATCCTTTTGTCACGGTGACCACCATTGACGAAAGGCCGGGAAAGAAATTTGAAAACACAAAAATCGGCTTAAGGTGGCGGAATATTGTTGAGTCGGGCGTTTTAAGCGGCTTGGAATATACATTGAATTATCTGCACACCTATGATTTCGCGTCAAGCGCCTATACACGAACAACCTTTGGTCCCGGCGGTGTCAATATCCAATTAACTCGTCGGGCTGAACAGATTGAAGTGATCGGCGGATCGTTTTCCAAGTCCATAACCAAGGGGCTTGTTGGGGACATTCTTAAGGGATGGACGATCAGAGGCGAGATTGCCTATATTCAAAACGGCGCGATGAATTACGGGACGGACAAAAGTATTGCCGGTACCGTGGATGTTGATCAACTTTTGTATGCCTTAGGATTCGATAAAGTCTTCTGGACGAATTGGGAATTTAGCACGCAATTCATTCAGATGAGATATGATAGCCAGGAAGTATTTGACCAAGATCAATATACCCTTCTATTCGGTCCTACCCGTGGGCCTCTTGATGAAGTCGAAAATCTTGTTACGATGAGGATTGCCACGGATTTTCTTTACGACAGGATTAAGCCGGAAGTATTGATTATTTATGGCGACGACAATGATTGGCGCATCAGTCCCAAGGTGAATTTTGAATACAATGATCATTGGACATTCAGCACCGGGGTGCACGTTTTTGAGGGACATGCGCAGCACTTAAACGGCCAGTTCGACGGGAACGACCAAGTCTTTTTTGAAGCGAAATACAGCTGGTGATAAGGAGTCAAGCATGAATAATGATCCGTGGAAGATCTATTCAAATGAATTGAGCGAATTACTATCATTGGAGACGCATCCGGTTGCCATTAACTGTCTCGAAAAAAAAGAAGTGCAGCCGGATGCAAAAAAGGTAAGAATCTGCAGGTCCATCCTCGAGGCGGCATCAGGAAAGGCACGGGAAATCTATAAGGAAAACAACGCCTGCTTCGGAGCTAACTGGCATTTGGGTTTTCAAAAAAATGAAAATCCCAAAGTACGGCAGATCACAAAAAAGTTCGTTGTGGAAGGAGAAAAACTTTTTTCATCTTACGAGGCACTGGAAAATCTGATTGCGGAGATGGAAAAGCCTCCCGATAATGCCGACAATTGTTTTACTTTGGTCCCGATGGATCAAACCGAAAGAGAGCCGGAACTTGTCATTTTTGTTTGCAATCCGGAGCAGGCGTGCCGGCTGTTGACTTTCGTCACGTTTTTTGAAGGCAAAATGCCGAGTATCAAGATCGGAGGTCCGACTTGTCGGATGGCCGTTATCTATCCGTTAGTATCAAAACAGATGAATATTTCTTTTCAGGATTACGCCGCTAGACAAATTTGCAAAATGGATAAAAACCAGCTGTTGGTTTCCATGCCTTATAAGATGATTCCCAAAATTGTTGAGAATATCGACAAATGTCTTGCGGGCACGGCCAAGAAGGAGTATCCGGAGGAATTAAAAGTCTTGATGCAGAGGAGAAGGAAATTGTCAAACAGAAAAATGGAAAGGAGATCCTCACGAAACGAAAAATGAAAATTATTGATCTGAGTTTGCCCGTGGATGATTCTTTAAAAGAAACGCATGCGGCCCAAATCGATCGCATCTCGCATCATGAAGGGGTCGAGCACCTCAATTGGGTGATTATGCGCCAGCAAGTCAGCGGGGAGGAGCGTTTCAACAAAGGGGAAAGGATTATTGCTCCGGATGAGGTTCCCGACGGGGAGTTGCTTTCCTTGGAGATCGTGCATGCCTCGGTTCATATGGGGACGCATGTGGATGCGCCGTATCATTACGGCAGTCAGTCCGAAGGCAAGCCTTCCAAGCAGATCAATGACCTTCCCCTAGAGTGGTGTATAGGGCCAGGTGTCGTGCTGGATTTTACGCATTTGAAATATCCGGATGTAATTGGGAAATCGGATGTTGAAAAGGCCCTTAAAAAAATTGATTATAAGATTAAGCCCATGGATATTGTTTTGATTTATACCGGAGGCGATCGATTGTTGGGAACGCCGCAGTATGTGAATGAATATGTGGGGATGGCTCCTGATGCGGTAGAGTATCTTCTTGATCAGGGTGTTAAGATGATGGGGATTGATACGATCGGTTTAGACAGGCCTTGTTTTAATATGTTTAAAGAGTTCATGGAAGCAAAGGATAAATCACTCCTTTGGCCATCGCATTTTTTAGGGCGTCGGCGGGAGTTTGCGCACATGGAGCGCATGGGAAATCTGGGGGCCCTTCCGAGCCCAACGGGCTTTGCTGTTCAGTGTTTTCCCGTGAAGGTCAAGGATGCAGGTGCGGGCTGGTGTCGAGCTGCGGCTATCTTTGAATAACAGAAAGGATAAAAAATGAAAAAACCATACTTCAGTCTCATGGGCATTTTGTGTTTCATTTTGGTCGTGCAAGGGTGTACGGCCGTTGCCATTAAATCGTTATCAAGGAGCAATTTGAACGAAGAAACGGTTAAACAGATCAAGCCCTGCGTAACGACTCGGGATGAAATTATTGAGATGTTTAGGAAGCCGACGGAAGATTTCATGAAAAAACAAGGAGAATATGATATTTATATCTACAAAGGATTTGCGGGTCGCACAAAATTTGATACACAGATATTAGAGGTGATGATCAATCCGCAGGATATCGTGGTCGATTATCGCTTGAACTTCGATCGACCTGATATGCCGTTGATTGACCAATGCATTTACAAATAACGAAAATTTAGAATAGGGGGTTATGATGGGACACACAATGAATTCGATTCTAATCAATGCACCGTATACAGATGTATTTGATACGTCCAATCATATCGAACGATGGACGGAGCTTTTTGGCGGCGAATACGTGAAAGCCGATGTCTTAAGCCGCGAGGGTAATCGCATTGAATTCCGTCTGACGGATAACGACGGCAATTCTTGGACGTCATTTCGGTTGCTTTTTAAAGAGAATTATTTTGCTTATGCGCAAAAGAACGAACCGACATTTCCGTTTAAGTATATGAAGATCCTATGGCTCTATACACCCATGGCCGAAGGCATCAAGATGACATGGATTCAGGATTTTGAAATGCATCCGGATTTCAAAAAATTCACCGATGAGCAGATTGTTGGATTTGTCAACGAACACTCGCAGCATAACATGAAAATATTCAAAAAAGTGATCGAAAAAGAAGCCAAAGAAACGGCAAATAAATAATTATATTGAGGATTAGAGGATCAGAGGATTAGAGGATTAAAGGAATGATAAATTGAAAAATACTAGAATCATAAAACAAGGTCAAAAATTCAACAGATCAACAGGTCTTTAATTATTTTTAGCTAGTTTGCATTGATTTTTGCTATTTTTAGCTGCTTAACTATTATTCCCATAATCCTGTAATCCTTTAATCCTTGAGCCCCTTAATTTTTTTAATTATGTTAAAAGTCAATGAAAAGACATTAATTTATACATTCCTATGCTTGGGCTGCATCACCATATCTTTTAATGTGGCGGCCATTGCAGCGGCTATTCCTGCCATCAGCCTCGAGCTGCGTCTTTCTGATTTTCTCGTCTCAAAAATTATTCCCTACTATATGGTGCCTTATGGAATCGGGGCACTTTTTTACGCACCGCTCACGAGGCGATTTTCCTATAGGTGGGTTTTGAGCCTGCCGATTCTGCTATATGCGTTGGCTTGTTTTTATGGTGCGTCCATTCATTCATTGGATCAATTGTTGACAGGAAGGATAGCGATGGGAATTTGCGGGGCGAGTACGATTCCTCTGGGGCTTATTGTTATTGGCCAATTGTTCGAAAAAAATGTTCGCGGAAGGTTGGTCGGTTTTTTCTTTGGATGTTCTTTTTTTGCATCGATTGCAGGGATTGTCGTTGCAGGCATTGCCGATTGGAGATTGTTATTTTTTATTCCAGGAATGATAGGGACATTCACGGCCATCGGTCTTTTCTTTTTAAAGACAAAATTATTAGATCATGTTTACGGAGTGGAAGTCAATTACCTCGAATCGTTCCGTCATCAACGTATTAGAGAGCTGTTTGTTTTTATTTTTGCGATTAGCTTTTTTTATCATGGGGTTCACAAATGGTTTGGCATTTATCTGGATAGGATTTATGGGCTGGATAAATTGACCATTAGCATTTTCTTTATATTGATGTCCATAGGGGGTGCCGCCGGACAATTGATCGGTGGACAGATATCGGATAAGAAAGGGAGGCTGTCTGCCTGTATGATTGGGATCTTTCTCTTGTCTTTTTCAACCATGTTATTAGTCGGAAAATATCCTTTGGTTGTTTTGGGAGCCTTATTTGTATTTTTGGCGATGGGTTGGACCATCGGACACAATGGGATTTCTACGGTTTTAACGGATTTTGAAGAAAAGCACAGACCAGCGATGGCCAGTTTGAATTCATCCGTACGTTTTGTAAGCGGAGGAATAGGTTTTTTTGTAAGCAGTTTCTTTGTTGAGAAAAGTTTTGGCCTTACCTTTTTTATTATTGGCCTTCTTATGTTTTGTTCCTCTCGTTTTTTGCGAAAAATCATCCCTGCCTGAGCTTTAAATAAAACTATTGATTTTATTATTAATTAGTAATATAAATATATATAAATCTAAATATATGAAAGGATACGGAAATGGCAGATTTAAAAGGGAAAAATGCGATCATTACGGGAGCGAGTAAAGGCATCGGCAAGAGTATTGCAATGAGACTTGCCGAAAACGGCGTTAATGTTCTTATGGCAGCAAGAACGCAGAGTACACTTGATGAGGCCGTAAAAGAGATAGGGAAGAAGACAAAAGCCAAAGTTATTGGATTGTCCGCAGATGTCAGCAAATTGGATGACTTAAAAAGACTTTTTGATGTTGCACTAAAGCAGTTTGGTTCCATTGACATCCTCATTAATAATGCAGGCGTATCCAGCCAGTATCCTTTTGAAAAGCAACCCATGGAAGATATAGAGAAATTAGCCCATACCAATTATCTGGGTTATGTCCGATTAATTCGACTTGTCATCAATCATATGATCGAAAGAAAACAAGGGGCTATTATCAATATGGTCTCTGGCTCAACGCTCTGCGACCCGCTTCCTAAAAACTTTGTTACCTACAGCTCTTTGAAAGTAGGCCTTCGTGCTTTTTTAAAAGGCCTATTCTGGGAAATGCGGGATCATGGGATTAAAATTACGTCTATCTTGCCAGGTGTGGTGGATACCGAGTTGACGGGAAAACTCCAAGATATTGCCTCAGAGCAAAAAGAGAGATTGATGTCGGCAGAGACGGTTGTTGATATGGTGATGTTTGCACTTTCCGTTCCACAAAATGCTTGTCCTTTGGAGCTGGCTGTTATTAACCAGCAGACGCCATGGACAAAGCCTGTTATAGATTATGCCCAACAGCAAGCAAAATAAATAAAGGGAGGTAGAATAGAATGGATAAAACAGTATCAGTATTTCAAAAAAACAAATTCCAAGAAGTCCGTGTCGGAATCAGGGAATATAAGGGAAATGACCTGATCGATATCCGTACATGGACCATGACCCAAGGATCTGATGAGATGGTACCGACGGCGAAAGGTGTTTCTATTAACATTCATCTTCTGGAAGATTTAAAAAAATCCTTAGCTGCCGTCGAAAAGGAGTTAACGGAAAACAAAATGCTTTGATTGCGAATCAGCACTTTGGATTGAATTTATTATTTAATAGCGACGAATGAAGGTTCGGTATGTCAGGCATTATTGATGCACATAGTCACTTCATGCCGCAGGAAGTGGCTAAAAATACTACATTTTTTAAGGTCCATTGGTCAAATCTCGAAAGGCAATTATCGACCATGGACCAGTTGGGAATTGAAAAATCTCTCCTTTTATATCCGACCAGTGATGCCCATATCCAAATGGGCAGCTACCAAGAACTCTGCAGAATATACAATGAGAACATTGCCGAGGTTGTCAAAAAATATCCTGATAGATTTATAGGTGCCGGCATTTTACCTGTGGATGATCAGGATGAGATGATGAGGGAACTTAAAAAGTTCAAAGGCTTGGGGCTAAAAGTGATCAGTTTGGCTTCCAGCTACGACGGGAAGTATTTGGATGATGAAATATTTCATCCCATTTATGCCTACGCACAAAAAAATCAAATGCTTATTCAGGTTCATTCACAGACCCTGAACCCTATAGGGGAAGAACGCGTAAAAGATCCGTTATTATCACCCGTTTTGGAATATGTGTTTGATGTTTCTATGAGCGTAGGAAAGTTGATGATGAGCGGTGTGCTGCTTGATTTTTCTGATGTGAAATTTCTTATCGCTCATTATGGAGGCGTTCTGCCTTTTGTCAAAGAAAGATTTGATAATACATATCAAATGTTACGAAAAAGAGAGTATGTCAAAGATCTAAAAAAGATGCCAAGCCAATATTTTCAAAATTTATATTTTGATACAAGTGGTTCTCAATCCCAGGCCGCTTTATTATGCACGTGTGAGCTTGTGGACCCCTCTCATATTTTGTTCGGGAGCGATTTTCCTGCCAATCAGAATATCATTGACTCCATTTCGGCCATCAAAGATTCCTGCCTCGACGATGTAAAGAAGAGGGGCATCCTTTCCAATATCCTCTTGCGGTCCCTTTAAGTATTTTATCGACGAGAAAAGAGAAATATTCGTTTTGAAGATCCAAAGAATTGGCCCAAAAATGGACCATTTTCGAGCATTTGAGTTTGGGTCTTATTTTCAATTTTGGGATTTGCAAACGATTGGCGAAGGAAGTTGTAACCTATTGAAATTACTCTATTTTTAGTTTCTAGCAGATAGAAATGAAATCACACAAAACATTCAAAAAAAACTTGACAAACCCCCTGGTATTTGGTATTCTTCTTAAACTTGCCAGGGGGATTCCCCTGGCATCTATCTTGATGATCTTTGAAATCTTATTGTCATGTAATATACCTAAAGCGAACATTTAAAGGCCAAGTTGTTTTGGAGAGTTTGATCCTGGCTCAGAGTGAACGCTGGCGGCGTGGATTAGGCATGCAAGTCGAGCGATCCTATTTTGAAAAATTTCCTGGTTGCTTGCAATTGGGAAATTTTTCATACTTTGGATAGCGGCAAACGGGTGAGTAATGCGTGAGCAACTTTCCCTTAAGACAGGGATAGCTTCGTGAAAACGGAGGTAATATCTGATGTGATCATAGAACTGCATGGTTTTATGATTAAAGATGGGGATCTTCGGACCTATCGCTTAGGGATGGGCTCGCGTCCTATCAGCTTGTTGGTGAGGTAACGGCTCACCAAGGCGTATGACGGGTAGCTGGTCTGAGAGGATGGTCAGCCACACTGGGACTGAGACACTGCCCAGACTCCTACGGGAGGCTGCAGTCGAGAATATTTAGCAATGGGCGAAAGCCTGACTATGCGACGCCGCGTGCAGGATGAAGGTTTTCGGATTGTAAACTGCTTTTGTTAGGAAAGAAACTTCCGCTCACTAATACGGAGCGGGACTGACGGTACCTAACGAATAAGCCACGGCCAACTCCGTGCCAGCAGCCGCGGTAATACGGAGGTGGCGAGCGTTACTCGGAATCATTGGGTGTAAAGGGCAAGTAGGCGGCTTGATAAGTGAGGGGTGAAATCTTCCGACTCAATCGGAAAACTGCCTTTCAAACTGTCTAGCTTGAGGCACAAAGAGGGAAATGGAATTCTTGGTGTAAGGGTGAAATCTGTAGATATCAAGAAGAACACCAGCGGCGAAGGCGATTTCCTGGTTGTGTCCTGACGCTAAATTGCGAAAGCTAGGGGAGCAAACAGAATTAGATACTCTGGTAGTCCTAGCTGTAAACGATGAGCACTAGGTGTTGGGCCGTCAAGGCTCAGTGCCGCAGCCAACGCATTAAGTGCTCCACCTGGGGACTACGGTCGCAAGGCTAAAACTCAAAGGAATTGACGGGGGCCCGCACAAGCGGTGGAACATGTGGTTTAATTCGATGATACGCGAAGAACCTCACCAGGGCTTGACATATAAGAAGTAGTGAACCGAAAGGGGAACGAGCCGTCAAGTCCGGCAACTTATACAGGTGCTGCATGGCTGTCGTCAGCTCGTGTCGTGAGATGTTGGGTTAAGTCCCGCAACGAGCGCAACCATTTCCCTATGTTGCCATCACTTCACTCAGCTTTGCTGAAGAGGTGAGCACTCTTAGGGTACTGCCTGGGATAACCAGGAGGAAGGTGGAGATGACGTCAAGTCAGTACGGCCCTTATGCCCTGGGCTACACACGTGTTACAATGGTTGATACAAAGGGTTGCCAACCCGCGAGGGGGAGCTAATCTCTAAAAGTCAGCCTCAGTTCAGATTGGAGTCTGCAATCCGACTCCATGAAGCCGGAATCGCTAGTAATGGGAGATCAGCACGCTTCCGTGAATACGTTCCCGGGCCTTGTACACACCGCCCGTCAAGCGATGGGAGCTAGGGGTACCCGAAGTCCTACGTAGGTAGGCCGAAGGTAAATCTGGTGACTGGCGCTAAGTCGTAACAAGGTAGCCGTACGGGAACGTGCGGCTGGATCACCTCCTTTCTAATTTTTTGCTATGCAAAAAATTAGAAAGCTCCGCGCACGAAGCGAAAGCGAAGTGCGTAGTGGAGCTACCACCGACTCATTTGGTCACTTTAATACATTAAAGTGTTACAAATAGTCGCACTCAACGCGAAGCGATTGAGTGAACAAGAGTGGTAATCTTATAGTTCAACTTGTGTACATTGGACAAAGTTTAGGCCAAACAAAACAACAAGACAGAATCGTCTCTTTAAGACGACTTGGCTTTCTTTTTGTTTCATTAGGTATCATCATAAAAGAATATTGATCGGAAAGCGAACTTCGGGCCCGTAGCTCAGTTGGTTAGAGCACCGTGCTGATAACGCGGGGGTCAGTGATTCGACTTCACTCGGGCCCATGATTTTGTCTTGGGTTTATGGAGTGAAATGACATAAACATTAGACAAAATCACCCTGAGTGAGAGAAACGAACGAAGGGTTATTTCTTTTTGCTCCTCAGTCTTCGGACTTCGGAGCGAAAATTGCTAACACTTGCGTCGCTTACGCTCCGCAAGTGCAAACAATTTTCGGGGCTGTAGCTCAGCTGGGAGAGCGCGTGCTTTGCAAGCATGAGGTCAGGAGTTCGATCCTCCTCAGCTCCACAAATTTGAGTACGTTGAGTTACTTGAGTTTATTGGGTTAGAACCCAATAAACCCAACAAGCTCAACAAACCCAATTAACACAATTGACAATAAGATAGAAGAATAAATTTTTGTTTATACTCGATAGCAGTATAAATTTTTTGTTCTTTGACAGTCATGTAGTAAAGGGTTTTACGATTAAAACCGAGCAAATATAGTCATAGTTTTGCAATCAAATTACCAAGGGTCTATGATGAATGACTTGGTAGACTACGGCGATGAAGGACGTGGTAAGCAGCGATATGCTTCGGGGAGCCGCAAACATGCTTTGATCCGAAGGTCTCCGAATGGGAAAACCCATCCAGGGTCATGCCTGGATATCCTTACCTGAATCCATAGGGTAAGGAAGCGATACGGAGGGAACTGAAACATCTAAGTACCTCCAGGAAAAGAAAACGAAAGTGATTCCCAAAGTAGCGGCGAGCGAATCGGGAACAGGCTAAACCGATCAGTTTACTGATCGGGGTTGTGGGGCCTCAATGTGGGATGCAAGGGAATAGAAGAAGCGGTTGGAAAACCGCACCATAGAAGGTGAAAGTCCTGTAATCAAAATTCTTAAGCGCTCTAGAGTCACCCCAAGTAACGCGAGGCACGGGGAATCTCGCGTGAATCCAGCCCGACCATGGGCTAAGCCTAAATACGTAAGTCTGACCGAAAGGGAACTAGTACCGTGAGGGAAAGTTGAAAAGAACCCCGGTGAGGGGAGTGAAATAGAACCTGAAATTATAGACCTACAAGCGGTCGAAGCCCTATGCTCCGTCTTCGGATGGGGAATGGGTGACGGCGTACCTTTTGCATAATGGACCGACTAGTTACTGTACGTTGCAAGCCTAAGATCTTCTGGATCGTAAGCGTAGCGAAAGCGAGTCTGAATAGGGCGTATATGAGTAATGTATAGTAGACCCGAAACCACGTGATCTATCCATGACCAGGTTGAAGCTGTGGGAAACCTCAGTGAAGGACCGAACACTAGTCAGTTGAAAATGGCAGTGATGAGTTGTGGATCGGAGTGAAAGGCTAATCAAACGTGGCAATAGCTGGTTCTCCTCGAAATAGTTCTAGGACTAGCCTCGGATCAATTACATAACAGGGGTAGAGTGACTGAATAGGCTAGGGGGCTTACCCGCCTACCAACCCTAACCAAACTCCGAATACTGTTATGTGTACTCCGGGAGTCAGACGTTGTGGGCTAAGCTACATCGTCGAAAGGGAAACAGCCCAGACCATCGATTAAGGTCCCTAATATTGTCTAAGTGGTAAAGGAAGTGAGATCACCTAAACAGCCAGGATGTTGGCCCAGAGGCAGCCATCATTTAAAGAGTGCGTAATAGCTCACTGGTCGAGTGATTTTGCGCCTAAAATGATCGGGGCTTAAGGCAATAACCGAAATCATGGCGACGACAATCCTGCGGGTTTGTCGTCGGGTAGAGGAGCGTACTGCCATGCATTGAAGGCGTACCGTAAGGAGCGCTGGAGTAGGCAGTAGTGATAATGTCGGTATGAGTAGCGAAAACTATGGCGAGAAACCATAGCGTCGAAAATCCAAGGTTTCCTGGGGAAGGTTAATCCGCCCAGGGTTAGTCGATCCTAAGTCGAGGCCTAAAGGCGTAGGCGATGGATATCCGGTTAATATTCCGGAACCGATTATGAACGTTATCAGCTTGAAGTGACGCAGGAGGCTAGATGATCAGGGTGTTGGATGTCCCTGTACAAGCCTGTAGTCTCGCTTAACCGCGGGATGAGGGGTTACGTGGAGTGGATCCTACGGGTGAAACGAAGTCATTAATGCCAGGCTGCCAAGAAAAACCTTTAAGTGAGTATCATAGTTGTTCGTACCGTAATCCAACACAGGTAGATACCCAGAATATGGGAAGACGCTCGAGAGAACTCTTCTTAAGGAACTAGGCAAAATGGCCCCGTAACTTCGGGAGATGGGGCGCCCAAGAGGTGAAATTGTACAAATGGAGCCTTGAGGGTCACAGTGAAGAGGCCCGGACGACTGTTTAGTAAAAACACATCACTCTGCAAAGTCGAAAGACAAAGTATAGGGTGTGACACCTGCCCGGTGCTGGAAGGTTAAGGGAATTGGTTATCCTCTTGAAGGAAAAGCTGAGAACCGAAGCCCCAGTAAACGGCGGCCGTAACTATAACGGTCCTAAGGTAGCGAAATTCCTTGTGGGGTAAGTTCCCACGCGCACGAATGGTGCAACGATTTGGGCGCTGTCTAAAGGAGAGGCTCGGCGAAATTGTAGTGGCGGTGAAGATGCCGCCTACCCGCATCAAGACGAAAAGACCCCGGAACCTTTACTGTAGTCTGTTATTGAATTTTGGTCCTATTTGTGTAGGATAGGTGGGAGGCTGTGATCCCTGTTCGCTAGGGCAGGGGGAGCCATCAGTGAAATACCACCCTTATAGTACTAGAATTCTAACTTTGACCCTTGAATCAGGGCATAGAACAGTGACAGATGGGCAGTTTGCTTGGGGCGAGTCCCTTCTAAAATGTAACGAAGGGGTCCAAAGGTTCCCTCAAGATGGTTGGCAATCATCTGTAGAATGCATGGGTATATGGGAGCTTAACTGTGACACCGACAGGTGGAACAGATACGAAAGTAGGGCTAAGTGATCCGGCGGTAGATTATGGGATTGCCGTCGCTCAACGGACAATAGGTACTCCGGGGATAACAGGCTGATCGCGCTCGAGAGTTCATATCGACAGCGCGGATTGGCACCTCGATGTCGGCTCATCGTATCCTGGGGCTGAACAAGGTCCCAAGGGTCCGGCTGTTCGCCGGTTAAAACGGTACGCGAGCTGGGTTTAGAACGTCGTGAGACAGTTCGGTCTCTATCTGATGTGGGCGTACGATAACTGAAGGGGAGCTCTTCTTAGTACGAGAGGACCGGAAGAGACAAACCTCTAGTGTTCAAGTTGTCCTGCCAAGGGCAATGGCTGGGTAGCTATGTTTGGAAGGGATAAGCGCTGAAAGCATCTAAGTGCGAAGCCCCCCTCAAGATAAGTTATCGATTCCCTTCGGGGATGAAGGCACCTTGTAGACTACGAGGTTGATAGGCTGAGTGTGTAAGGGTTGAGAGGCCTTTAGCTAATCAGTACTAATCTGCCAAATATTTGATGCTCTATTTATACTATATTTGCATGGCATTTATTTTAAAACACTTTACTACATGGCTGGAATTTATAAGATATAAGTGGTAAGTGGTATCCGCTCTAGCGGACCCGCCTTCGTCGGGAGTGGTAAGTTTTCATATGGAAAAGACATGACGGAGTCATGTCTAAGAGAACTTACAACTTGTAACTTACAGCTTAAAGCTTTAATTTCCGGTAATATTGCTGGAGGGGCAACACCCGTTCCCATTCCGAATACGGCAGTTAAGCCCTCTGAGGTCGATGGTACTGTAGTCGCAAGGCTTCGGGAGAGTAGAAAGTTACCGGGTTATATTGAAGCTCCGTACAAAAGTACGGAGCTTCTTTTTTTGTTATTCTTGACTCTCAAAATTCGCACTGACGTGCTCATGTCTTGAGAGCGACTATTTCTAATCGCTTATATCGCGTTGCTCCATAAGCGAAAGAAATGAGTCGAGTTACCGGGTTAATTTAAAGCCCTACATCTTAAACGATGTGGGGCTTATTTTTTGTGAATGATTTTATAACCCCAGAAGTTCGTCTGACGACTCACCTCTCTGGGGCGACTAATTCTAATACTTGTGTCGCTGCGCTCCACTGTTGAGTATGCTTATTTGTAGCGATTGGCAGGGATTGAAACTCATGCAAACCGAACAAATTCGCCTTTGACAAAAATGGTTAGCTATGCTAAACTTTAGTTATGCTAAATACTAAAGACAATGCTCGAAGCAAACAGCTAGCTAAAAATCTTTCAGAGTTGTTGCCGACCTACCTGATGCATATGATTCCCTATGTTTTCAAATCCATCGACATGTCTATGTCGCAGCTGATAGTTTTACTGACTATTGAAGAGAAACGAATTTGCACATTAGGTGAAGTGAGCAAAGAGATGCGGGTTTCGGCTCCTACCATGACGGGATTAATAGACAGATTGGAAAGAGATGGTTTTGTAAAAAGGATGCCGGATAAAAAAGACAGAAGGATCACCCGGGTAGAATTGACCAGTCAAGGAAGAGCCATAACCGTTAAATTTCGAAATAATATTATGAAAAGATGGGTTCATATTTTAACAAAAACACCCAGTAAACTTGGCGAAACAATCGTTGATGCCATAAAAACATTGAATAGGGGACTTCAAGATGGGACGATTTAAAAATTTATTTATAATTCTAATGTTATTCATGTTGATGAAGAGCGGGCCTATGCATGTTTGGGCACAGGAGACGTATTCGCTATCCATTGAAGAGGTGAGCGAATTGGCCCTTGCCAACAACTTCGATATTCAACTAGCGCGTTATGATGCGAGAATCGCAAGAACAGATAAGGGCGTGGCCAAGTCCATTTATGATACGGTGATTGATATGGAAGTGAAGTACCGCAATAACCAAAGCAAGCCGGTGAGTTCTTTTGCGGGCAACAAAATTTTGGATAATGATTATAATTTCAGTGCTTCTAAAAAGTTGCCTACGGGGACTACGCTCACTTTTGACAACACCAATAACCGCAACTGGACAGATTCCTCGTATGTTACTTTGAATCCAAGCCATGATTCCTCGATTGGAATTACCGTCAAACAGGAATTAGGCAAAAATTTCTTTGGCCTTAAAGATCGCGGTGACATCAAAATTACCTTGCTAGATGTCAAAAACTCTGAATATACCTCTCTGGATAAAATCGAGACCTATCTTGTTGATGTCCAAAAGGCTTATTGGGATCTTGTTTTGCAGACGGAAAAACTACGCATTTATCAGGATATGGTCAAACAGGCCAAGGAGCTTTTTGATGTTAATACCGAAAAGGAAAAGGATGGTTTGGCTGAAAGACCGGATGTGCTGGCCGCTGAGGCCAGTTATAAGCAAAAGACAAATGTTCTTTTGCAGGCTCAAAATCATCTTAAGACAAAGGAAAATATATTGCGGTTACTTCTTAATATAACGGATGATCAAGTCTCCATTGTTCCCTTGGATGTCTTCAGCCTTCAAGATCAGGATGAGAGGAATGAGTATTCTCTTAGAGTCGCCTTTGAGAACAGGTATGATTACAAAGAGGCTTTGAATAATGTGAAGGCAAAGGACATTAATCTTGCAATGAAAAAGAATGACATCTGGCCAGAAGTCAACCTGACGGCCTCCTTGGCGCGCAATGGGGTAGGAGAACATTTTAAACAAGCCTACAACGGGATTACAGAAGAAGATAATCCCGACTTTTTTGCTGGATTGACGATTAGTTTTCCTCTTGAGAATAATGAAGCTAAATCAAAGTTGAAGGCAGCCGAATTAGAAAAAGCAAAAATACTCATTGATCTTAAATCCCTGGAAAGAAAAATAACAGTAGGAATTATTGATAAAGTGAGGAATACCAATATTTTGAAGGAGGTTGCGGCAAACGAGATGACGGTTTCCCAACTGCAGGCACAAAAATTGGAAGCCGAAGAAAAACGTTTTTCGCAAGGAAGAAGTGACACCGATACGATCGTAAGATTCCAAAATGATGTATCCCTGGCTCGCATTACGGCAGTGGAGGCAAAGTATGCCTATTATGCTGCGGGGATTGATCTGAGAAAGGAAGAAGGCGCGTTGCTGCAGAAGTATTGGGATGAGGAGTTATAGAAATATGGAGGGAAGAGGGGTTGGTTACTTGGGATTTGAAATAAAAACAAGTCACTAGTCCCCAGAACCTGCTTTTAGTCCCCAGTAACCAGTCCCTAGTAACAATAAGTATCGCATCTTTTTAGAAAAGGAGTTTTCATCGTGCGTTTAGCTAATTTTTCCGTTAAGAATTCGAAGCTTATTAATCTGTTGAGTTTTCTCATCATCTTTATGGGGATTTTTTCCATGTATCATTTAAGGAAAGAAGCTTTCCCCCAGGTGGATTATGATATTTTAACGATCAGCACCTATTATCCCGGGGCACCGGCCGAGGACGTTGAAAAGCTGGTATCCATTCCTATAGAAAAAGAAATCAAAGGGATCAGCGGGGTCAAACAGTTGGATACGGTTTCGGAAGAAGGCTTTTCCATGATTTCCGTTACGATCGACCCCAAGGCAACTGATAAAAAGCAGGTCGTTGATGATATTGAAAGAGCCGTAGATAGAGTCAATACTTTGCCGGAAGGCGTTAAAGATGACCCCGAAATCGTGGAACTTAAAAGCAAGGAAATACCCGTTATTGAAATTTCCTTAAGCGGAAATATTCCGCCCTTCACTCTGCGAGAATACGCAGAAAATCTTGAGGATATTATACTCGATATTTACGGAGTTTCTAATGTCCGACGTATGGGCTGGCTTGATCCACAATTCCAAGTTGAAGTCGACCCTCAGAAGATCAAAGAGTTGCATGTCTCGATGGATGAGATCATTAGCGCTTTAAATACAAAAAATATCACGCTTCCCGGCGGGCAGCTAACAACGGAAAATGAGGAATTCAATGTCAGGACGACAGGAGAATTCAATACCGTCCAAGAAATCGAAGAAGTTGTCGTAAGATCCAATGATGCGGGTTTAAATATCAAGGTGCGTGATATCGGCAAAGTAGTCAAAACCTTTGAAGACGAAGAGAAAATTGCACGAACCAATGGCAAAAGGACGTTGGGGATGGTTGTCGTCAAAACGGAAGGCGCGGATATCACCAGGGTCGTGGATAAGGTCAATGAAGAAATTGAAAAATTTAAGCAAACACTCCCCGAAAAAGTGGACGTGACGACAGCGAATGATATCTCTTTTTATGTCAAAAGGCGTCTTGGCGTCTTGAAGACCAATGGCTTTATTGGATTCGCCTTGGTTATTATTATTCTGTTTTTGTTCCTGGATCCTATTCCAGCCCTGATGACGGCCCTTGGCATCCCCATTGCCCTGTTTACGACATTTTTTTGCATGCATGCCTTTGGGATAACGGTCAATTTGGTTTCGATGCTGGGCCTGATTATTGTTCTGGGTATGCTGGTTGACGACGGGATCATTGTATCCGAAAACACATATCGTTATGTGGAGGCGGGCATGTCTCCCAAAGAGGCTGCCGTCAGGGGAGCCAATGAAGTTGTCTCTCCCGTTCTGGCGACTATTTTAACCACATGTGCCGCTTTTGCCCCGCTTTTATTTATTCCGGATATCATCGGAAAATTTATTAAAGAGATTCCCATGGTTGTGATGATTGCGTTGAGTGCTTCTTTGATTGAGGCCTTTGTTATTCTTCCATCGCATTTGGCAGATTTTGTACGGGGACGAAGATATCGAGAACATGCGGTTGAAGACAGGAAAGAAAAGGGTTGGTTTAAAAAAATCAACAGGTTTTATGAGAAGGTTCTTAGGTTTTCTTTAAGAAATCGTTATGTTGTTTTTCTGTCAGTCGGGGCATTTTTTGTCCTTACCATTCTTTTTGCCTTATATGTTTACAAAATGAAAATTGTTTTATTTACGGGGGAAGGGATCGAGGATTTTTATATCCGGGCCGAGGCAGAAGTAGGGACCCCTCTTGAGAAGATGGAGGAGCTTATTTTGCCTATTGAGAAAATGGTGGAAACTCTGGGTGAGGATGAGTTGGATTCTTATAAAACCTATGTGGGGGAAATCGGAGAAGCATTTGGTTTCGACCCAAACGCGAAGCGCGGATCGCATTTTGCGCAGGTGACGGTTTATTTGACTCCCACGCAGTCAAGGAAGCGAACACAGCAGGAGATCATAGATTCTTTAAGGCCTGAGTTAAAGAAAATCAAGGGATTTGAAAAAGTATATTTTTATTCCCAGAAAGAAGGCCCGCCGACAGGCAGTGCGATTGAGGTGGGGATCAAGGGAGATGATTTTGAAATTTCAAATGAGATTGCTGATAAAATTGTTCAATTTTTAGAAGGTGTTGAAGGGGCCAGTGATGTATCCAAAAATTACCTTTACGGGAAAAAAGATCTCCGCGTGATCGTTGATGAAGAAAAGGCCAAAAAATATTTCTTGACCATTGATGATGTGGCCAAGACAGTGAGAAGTACTTTCTATGGAGGAAAAGCAACTGCTGTCAAGCAGCTCAAGGCAGAAGATGAGATTGATGTTCTGGTTCGTTATCCCGAAAAATATCGCAATGACCTGGGTGTTTTTGACAGAATTCTCGTTCAAAATAAGCTGGGGAATCTTGTTCCTCTAAAGTCTGTCGCTCGCATCGAAGAGAAAGAGAGCATATTTTCCATTACTCACTTGGATGGGAAACGTGTCATTTGGGTGACGGGAAATGTGGACGGGAAGAAAGCAACTTCATTTTCGGTTAATGAAATGTTAAAAAAGCAATTCAAGGGTATTGAAAATCAATATCCGGGCTATACCCTGAAATTCGGTGGCGAGTATGAAGAACAGAAGGAAACCCAGGCCAATCTATTGTTCTCGGCCGTTGTTGCGATATTTTTGATATTTGTAATATTGACGGCTATTTTTAATTCTTTGGTCCAGCCCTTTATTGTTATGACGGCCATTCCTTTCGGGCTCTTGGGGATTATCATCGCCTTTATGCTTCATGGGAAGCCTCTGACATTCTTTGCTTTAATGGGTGCCGTAGGATTGACAGGGATTGTGGTCAACAATTCCGTTGTTCTTATGGATTTTATCAATCGTCTTCGAAGGTCGGGTAAAGATCGGCGGGAATCCCTGATCGAAGGCGGCAAGACACGCTTAAGACCGGTTATGATGACGACCATCACAACCATTGGCGGCCTTATTTCTGTCGCCTATGGCATCGGAGGTGGCGATCCATTCTTAAAACCCATGGGGCTATCGATCGTTTGGGGATTATTCTTTGCTACAGGTTTGACCCTTATTATGGTGCCTGTTATTTATGCCATCGTGGATGATATCACGGAAAAAGTACTTCATTGTCATATGGTGAAAAAGAATGGGAAAAATGGTATCGAATAATCGGTGCACGGTTCACGTTGCACGTTTAACGTAAACCGCACACCGTAAAACGTGAACCTTAACCCGTAGACCGCGAGTCGCTTTCGCGACGAAACGCATAAAGGTAATTGGCGACATAAGAAGGAAGGGAAAAAAGGACAATTACTGCAATAGCAGCCCAAGAAGCTGCCTTATCTTGAAAATTTAAAGATTTGATAATCTGGAATTCATATGAATGGCCCGTTAAGTCGAAAATCAGACGAAAACATAACAGCCATTGACAAAATTTTTCAGAGAGAAAAGGATTCCGGCAAACAAAAAAATAGAAAGGAAGCAGGCTCGTTAGGTTTAAGAGAACAGAGAGGGCGTTAAAGCAGTAAGGAATAAGATAATGGATGTCAAAGGCAATCAGGATTTGGTAGTAGAGATTGATGGGGGATTTTTCCTGGAAGAAATATATGGCACTTCCTGATGTTATGAGTAAAGTAAAAAGAAAGTACGCCTTCCATAGCCAGCTTCTCTGTTTTTTGGGATAAGAGGTCTCTGAATGGTTCATTACATAGGCATTATCTCAAAAATTTTGAAAAAATTCATTAATTTATCTGAATAAATTACATTTTTGTTTGACGGCTAATTGTGATAAAATAACGACATGAAAAAGGAAATGGATGACATTTTAGAAGAGATCCAAGCAGAAGATCCTCGCTACCATATTGAAAGTTATGAGTTCGTTCTCGATGCCTTATCTGTTTGCCAGAAAAGATATCGACGCCTTCATCATGTGACCGGGCAAGAGCTTCTTGAGACCATCAAAGAACTTTTGATGGAGCGTTTCGGCCCCATGACCCTTACGGTATTGGAGCATTGGGGCATTAAAGAGACGGAAGACTTTGGAAATATTGTCTTTAACTTGGTCAATAAGAAAGTTTTGAGCAAAACAGAAGACGATAAAATCGAGCACTTCAAAAATGTTTTTGATTTTGATGTTGTTTTCAATAAAGGGTACCGGCGAAGGCTGAATAAAAGAATAAGCCAGATGAGATAAGTTGTAGTTAAAATGAGGGGCTGGGGACTAGGAACTGGGGACTTGCCAGTAATCAGTAGCTAGTCCCCAGCCCCTTTTAAGATAAGGAGAATATTATGAATTCATTTATTTGGGCCATTCTTTGTGCTTTGGTTTGGGGAATAGTCCCTTTGTTTGAAAAAATGGGACTTGTCAAAATAGACCCTATGGTGGGATTATTCTATCGCTGTTTGGGGGTGATTGTGGGGATTGTCCTGCTTTTTATATTTTTTAATCAGCCTATCAAGCAATCCATGACGCAGCTTCATCCAGGAATGTTTTTTTTAGTGCTGGGTGGATTTATGGCTAGTGTCGTCGGCCAGGTATGTTTTTATCATGCCCTGAAAACAGGGGAAATGTCCAAGGTGGTCCCGATTGCCGCGACCTATCCCTTGGTGTCCTTTATCCTCGGGATTATTTTTTGGGGCGAGAAATTTACCCTGGTCAAAGGGGGCGGGATTCTTTTTGTTATATTAGGAGTTATGTTGTTAAAATAACGGAAACATACAATTGTAAGCGTGGCTGGGGACTAGAGACTGGTTACTTGTGAGCCCCTGTTCCCAAGTCCCCAGTAACTGTATTTTATTATGTCCATCAAAACCACTTCCGTTCAATTCATGAAAGGCGTAGGGCCTGCCAAAAAAAAATTATTCGGCAATCTGGGTGTTGAGACTGTCGAGGACCTTCTTTATCTTTTTCCTCGAAGATATGAAGACCGCACATCAATGACCGCCATCAAAGATATCAGAATCGGAGAATATCAAACGGTTTGCGGCAAGGTGATGGCGCATAAGGCGCGCAGAAGCTGGTATACCAAAAAACATGTTTCTGAAATCACAATTTATGACGGAAAAAGTAAGCTTGTCTGCGTGTGGTTCAACCAGCCGTATTTAGAGCGGTATTTTAAGGCCGGCTCTGAAGTGGTCCTTTATGGAAAAGCAGATGTTTATAAAGACCGCATTCAGATGGTTGCCCCGGAATATGAAATCATCGATAGCGAGCAAGACAAGAGCCTACATGTGGGACGTATCGTTCCCATTTATCCGTTAACCAAAGGAATGACGCAGCGTTATCTGAGGCGTGTCATTTATAATTGTCTTGACAAATACGAAGAGTCGTTGACGGACTATCTTCCCGTCTGGCTGAGGAATAAGCACCGCTTATCCAATATCAAAAGAAGTCTTCGTAACATTCATTTTCCTGAGAGCTTTCAAGAACAGGAAGAGGCTCACAAGCGCGTTTCCTTTGAGGAATTCTTTTTGTTTCAAATTTCTGTGATCAAGCGGCGCATGAGCATTGTCCAAAAGACAGGTGTCATGCATAAGATTGATTTGGATTTGATCAATGAATTTGCTTCGCTTTTTCCATTTCCATTAACCAATGCTCAAAATCGTGTCATAAGAGAGATTGCCGGCGACATGCAGAGGCCTTCTCCTATGCTTCGATTGTTGCAGGGGGATGTTGGGTCCGGGAAGACATTGGTTGCCTTTTTTGGGTGCCTTGCGGCTGTCAAGAATAAACAACAAGCCGCTGTTATGGCGCCAACGGAAATTCTGGCACGGCAGCATTATGAAAATATATGCAGGATTATGGATTATAGATTAAGGATTAAAGGATCAGCGGATTATAGGATTAAAGGATCCAAGGATCAAAGGAGTAAAGGATTAAAAGAAAATGATGTTGACTCTAATCCTCAAATCCTCAAATCCTCTGATCCTGCTTTTTCTAATCCTCTAATCCTTAAATCCTTTAATTCCAGAATGGCTTTATTGACAAGCAGCCTTAGCAAAAAGGAGAAAGATAGGATGCTGGCGGATATTTATGATGGCAATGTGGATATCGTTATTGGAACGCATGCACTTTTAAGCGAGAGAGTGGAGTTCAAAAAATTAAGCTTTGTTGTCATTGACGAACAGCACAAATTCGGCGTTTGCCAAAGAGCTCTATTGTCGGAAAAGGGGATGAATCCTGATATCTTGGTGATGACAGCAACACCTATCCCGCGAACGCTCAGCCTGACGTTATTTGGAGATTTGGATGTTTCCGTTATTGATGAGATGCCTCCGGGACGGGGGAAAATAAAAACCGAGATTTACGACTTTGAAAACGAAGCGGATGTTTATCAAGAAGTGAAAGATAGGGTGAAAAAAGGACAACAGGTTTATATTATCTATCCTATCATTGAAGAGTCCCAAAAACTCGATCTAAAAGCGGCCAAAGCCATGTTTGATTCCTTTGCAAAGAAAGAATTTAAGGAGTTTCGACTGGGCCTCGTGCATGGCCAGATGAAGCGGAAAGAGTCGGATACAATCATGCAGCAATTTAAGGATCACAAGATCGATATTTTGGTTGCGACAACCGTGTTGGAAGTCGGGGTGGATGTTCCTAACGCCAATGCAATGGTCATTGAACATGCCGAGCGCTTTGGATTGGCACAGCTGCATCAGTTAAGAGGGAGAATCGGCCGCGGCAAAGAGGATGCCCAATGCTTGCTTTTGGCTCAGCCCGACACAGAAGATGCGCATGCGCGTTTGAAAGCTATTCTGTCGACGACAGACGGATTTGAAATTGCTGAACAGGATTTATTGATTCGCGGCCCGGGTCATTATTTTGGCCGTCATCAGCATGGGCTCAATGAGCTCAAATACGCTAATCCGGTCACACAGATTGATATTTTGCAAGCGGCAAGAGAAGAAGCCCAGGATGTTGTTCATAAAGATCCAAATCTTAAGGACGACCAAAATCGAGCTTTAAAACAAATTATTCAGGAAAGATATCCTGGATATCTTCAGAATGTAGAAGCTGGATAGATTGTGGAAACTCCTGTTCGTTAATATGAGGCTCAGATTTTTCAAATGACAAATCTGAGCGATTCCGCTCTACAGCTTATGTTCCGAGCTTTTCTCGTCCATAAGCTTAGTGCTCATCGTCGCGGGGCGATTTCGCACTAATCTAATTAAGTAATTTAAAAAACGGAAGTGCTCATCGTGAAAATACTATCAGGAAAACTCAGAGGCCGTAACTTTTATATGCCGGCGCATATTCGTCCTACCAACAATATGACGCGAAAAGCTGTTTTTGACCTCATTGGCCATGACCTTAAAGGACTTGATTTTTTGGATCTTTTTGCCGGTAGCGGTGCAGTCGGGCTTGAGGCGATCTCCTTGGGTGCCCAAAAGGTGACCCTGGTCGAAAAGGACATTAAGTGTCTCAAAGTCATAGACAAAAATCTGGACATTTTGGGGCTGAAATCGACTTCTTATGAGGCCCGGACATGCGAGGTTTTTCGTTGTGATGCCTTTCAGACGATCAAAATGCTCTCTAAGCTTGGGCGGAAGTTTGACGTCGTATTTGTCGATCCCCCTTATAACAAAGGGCTGGCAAAAAAAGCCTTGAAAACCCTATGTGGCTATGATATATTACAGCCCAATTGTTTGATCATTGTGGAGTACGGAAAATGGGAGGGGAAGTTGTCGCCAGATGAGCGTTTTTTCCCTGTGACCCAAAGAAAATATGGTCTGGCTAATATAGATATCTATAAATACGAAAAATAAAGGGGCTCGGTTCATGTTGTACGGTGTACGAAAAAGCGTACACCGCAAACCGCACTCCGCACTCCGAATAAATTATGCCCAAAACAGCGATATATCCCGGCACTTTTGACCCTGTCACCAAGGGCCATGTTGACCTGATCAAGAGAGCGACGTGTATTTTTGACAAAGTCGTTGTGGCGGTTGCCAAAAATGCGCATAAAGAACCTCTGTTTACGACCAAAGAACGACTTGAAATGCTTAAAGAGGCGACCAAGGATATCAAGGGAATCAAAATTGAAACGTTTGATGGTTTGGTGGTTGATTTTGCAAGAAAAAAAGGAATCAATGTCCTGATTCGGGGCTTAAGGATGATATCAGATTTTGAATATGAGTTCCAAATGGCGTTAACCAACCGCCGTTTGGCCGATGATATCGAAACCGTTTTTCTCATGCCATCGGAAAAATATTCGTTTCTTTCCTCCACGCTGCTTAAAGAAACAGCTGCCCTCGATGCGGATATTTCATCATTTGTAACGGGATCCGTGGCCAAGCGGCTTAAAAAAAAGTTGAAGAAATGAAGATATCTCTCAACAATATTCCCGAAGAGGGCATTCAAATGGATAGGGCCTTATCAGCGAAAGATCTTGGCCTTCATGAGACGGATGTCCAATATCTTTCGCCGCTGGCTGTCCATGCCAAAGTAGATAAGGCCGATGATGCTGTTGTCGCTCAGGTCCGGGTTGTGGGAAAATACAGGTTTTCGTGTGCGCGTTGTCTTGAACCAATTGAACAAGAAAGAACGGATACATTTGATCTTGCCCTTGAGATTGACGAGACAACAGAATTCATCGATTTAGCCGAAGATATACGGCAGGAAATGGTTGTTGCCTTATCGTATAGAATTTTATGCAGTGAAAATTGCGCAGGACTTTGCAAGGACTGCGGGGTGAATTTGAACAAAGAGAAATGTAAATGCAAATAAGTTGTAAGTTATAAGCTATAAGTTGTAAGTAGGGGAAAGAGAAAAAAAGGATAAAAGAATTAAGAGGAAAAATAAAAGGCAAAAAATATAAGACATTTTGTAAATTTTTAGGTATTGCGATTTTTTGTTTTTATGTTTTTAATGTTTTTCTTGCAACTTACCACTTAGAGCTTACAGCTTAATAAAGGAGATCAATAGATGGCCCATCCTAAAAGACAACATTCGGCACAGAGACGTCACAAGCGCCAGACGCATCAGAAACTCAATGCTCCTAGTTTGCATCCTTGTCCGCAATGCAAAAGGCCGATTATCGCGCATCGCGTATGCCCTTTTTGCGGGTATTATAAGGGAAAACCGATTGTTGAGATCGAAGTCAAGGAAAAGAAGAAAAAAGGATAAAAACGGTTTTCGGTTCCCGGTGTAAGGTTTACGATCGCACGAAAAACATGGATCATCGCAAACCGTACAGCGTAAACCGTA
>Ga0272441_10002701_pt1 | contig 35424 bp, 25 predicted proteins | sample SSMProp6N_FD_193582 | JGI IMG/M metagenome (GOLD analysis project Ga0272441, IMG submission 193582) | Marine sediment archaeal communities from Little Sippewissett salt marsh, Falmouth, MA, United States - SSM-Prop-6N | ecosystem: Environmental > Aquatic > Marine > Wetlands > Sediment ...
ACAGAAAAAATTAATCTGAACAAAAACAGGACTGGTTGCATACAATGAACACAAAAACACATCTTTTTTTTTTGATTCTTCTCATCATTCCGTGCCTTGCGGCGGGTGCTGCGGCATATCCCCTGACGGCAGATGATGCTGAAGTCGGTAATGCCCTTACCTACCTTGCCTCCTGCCAGCAGGCAGACGGCGGGTTTGCAGAAGACGGAAAGGAGTCTACCGCAGCACTCTCTACCTGGGCGATCCTTGCGATTGCCGCAGCGGGCGGAGACCCGTATCAGTGGTCCGCGGGCGGTGCTTCCGCCGGGGACTACCTGCACACCCTTGCCGATGAAACCCTTGCGATTGACGGCACCTCGGAGACATCAAAACTGATCCTCACGGTGGTCGCGGCGGGGGACGACCCCCGGAACTTTGAGGGGCATGACTTTGTCGCGTTCCTGCAGAAGAAACAGCGGGAAGACGGTCGGTATGGCGAACATATCTACACCACAAACTGGGCGATCATGGCCCTCTCTGCGGTCGGTGAGGACACTTCAGAGGCGGTTTGGTGGCTGAAGAGCCAGCAGAACGAGGACGGCGGGTTTGGCTGGGCAGTCGGCGCGGAGAGTGACTGTGACGACACCGCCTCTGCTCTTGAAGCCCTGATCGCGGGTGGCGTCCCCGAGGACGACCCGGTTATCCGTGATGCCATCGCCTTCCTGAAGGCACAACAGCAGTCAAATGGCGGGTTCAACTACGGTGGGTCGAGTGCGACCAACTCCGCATCAGATTCCTGGGTCATTCAGGCACTCGTCGCTGCAGGTGAGGACCCCCTTAGATGGACGACTGCGACCGGCAATACCCCGGTCTCCCATCTCCTCTCCTTCCAAACGGATGACGGATATTTCATGTGGACATCGGTCCTTGCCGATGCACCGTGCAAGATGACTGCAACGGCGATTCCGGCGCTCACCGCCAGACCATTCCCAATCATTCCGGATGAGAATGCCGTCCCGGTCCCACAACCCACGCCGCATGCAACACCGGTCGTCGTGGCAACGCAGACGGCAGCACCGGCGGCAACCCCGCTGCCTGATACCGGCGGCAGGACCGTTACCGATGACTTCGGAAAGGAGGTGTATATCCCGGCACCGCCGCAGCGGATCGTCTCTCTTGCACCGGCGAATACCGAGATCCTCTACGCACTGGGTCTCGGGGACAAGGTGGTCGGGGTGACCGACTACTGCAACTACCCTGAAGAGGCACTCGCGGTTGAGAAGGTCGGTGGCTACAGTTCGGTGAACATCGAGAAGGTGCTGCAGGCAGAGCCTGATCTGGTAGTGGCCGCATTCGGCAACACCGCTGAGGTGATTGAACATCTGGACAATCTGGGTCTGACGGTCATCTCCCTGAACCCCGCCTCCATCGGGGATGTGCAGGACAATATCCGGCTCGTTGGGAAAGCGACATGGGCGGATGACGAGGCTGCCGCTGTGGTTGGTGAGATGCAAACCCGTATCGACGCCGTAGAAACAGCGGTTGCCTGTGCAGATACGACACCCTCGGTCGTCCATATGGTCTGGAATGACCCGATCTGGGTCAGCGGCAAGGGGTCGTTCCAGGACGAGATGTTCGAGATGGCCGGGGCCACCAACGCCTTCCCCAATGTGGAAGGCTGGGAGATCGTGAGCATGGAGGAGTTCATCGTCACCGACCCGGGTGTGATCATCGCAAATTCCGGTGCCGGTATGGGTGGTGACCAGTATGACATCCTCTACCGCTATGTTATGGAGGAACCGCGGTTCCAGGGGCTTTCTGCAGTCAAAGAGGGCCGGGTCTATCTGGTGGACTCCGATATCATCGACCGTGGCGGTCCGCGTATCGTTGAGGCGCTCGAAACGGTGGCACACGATATCCACCCGGAGTGCTTCCCGGATGAGAGCCCTGTCCGTCCAATCGAAACACAGACCCCCGCCCCGTTCATGGGTGCACTGGCCGGATGTGCGGCAGCAGGATACTTGCTCAGGAGGCAGGGGGAGTGAACCACCGATATCCTATCCTTCTTTCTCTTATTTTTCTCGCGTTTCTGGTTTCATTCCCGGCAGCAGCAGCGGAGGAGTGGGTGTTGACCAGTACCGAACAGCCGGGTTTCCATATTCTGGATGTGGCCGTCTCCGGTGACGGGGCGTATCGTGCCGTTACCGGTGACGGTGGTGTCCTCCTCCAGACGGCTGCAGGGACTGAGCTGTGGCGCAGTCCGGACGGGAGGTACCGTTCCATTGCTCTCTCCGGTGACGGAGATATCCTGGTGGCAGGCGGGGACGGTATGCTTGTGCGGCACAGGAACGGCACGGTCCTTGCGACGGTGCCGTCCCGGAATTTTGTTAATGAAGTGGCGATAACAGCAGACGGCAGCCGGATTGCGGTGGCGTTTGATGACGAGACCCTCCGCACCTATGACACGACCGGGACGCTCCTGCAGACCACGGATACCTGGGATGACCTCATGTCGATCGCCGTCAGCCCGGAGGGAATCTATATCGCAGGCGGGACAGATACCGGAAATGTGGTGCTCTACTCGGATAGCGGGGAGGTACGCTGGAGCTATCGGCTTTCCCGTGAACCGGTGATATCGATTGCGATGGCAGACGGGGGCCGCACCATTGCTGCGGTCTCAGAAGACGGTGCTGTGGCACTTCTCTCGCGGGCGGGCAGACTTCTCTGGAAAGGGACGGCACCCCATTCCGGTGGCGTTGCACTCACAGCAGACGGCGCCACTGGTGCTATCGCAGACCTACAGGGCATCCGGGTTATCGAACGGGACGGCACACCTGCTGGCAGGATTGCGGAGGCAGGCGCCCCGGTTGCCTTTGCGATGGATGACGCGGGTATCTATGTGATGAGTACGGACGGCATCCACGTCAGTTGTTTTGAGAGAGGATGTATGGGTGGACCGGACGCCACTGCGTGCCCGACTGGCCACCCCGCAGGAGCTTCTCCGGAAGTATCCCCGGCGATACCGGCAGAAGAGATGCCGACCGGTGGGGAGCAACCCGTACCTATGCAGTCCCCTGCGCCACTCGCGGCGATGGTGGCAGGTCTGCTCTGTGGAGCAGTATGGGCGGCAGCAGGCAGACTGCACACAAAATAATCCTTTTTTGTTATAAAATTTCAGGAAAAAAGCTATTCGCGGCCGCGGACCAGTGTCTCGAAGGCCGCCCGGTAGGAATCGGGGCTGGGTTTGATGATCGCGACCGGAATGTCGACGATCCGCTCCACGAGCGTGGTGAGGATCGGGGCGCAGATGATGCCTATCGCACCGTCCTTTTCGGCACGTACGGCAGCGATGATCACCTCTTCCATCGTATTTGCGCTGTAGCCATGGATGCGGTAGGTAGTATTGTTGATCGTATACTTCACCGACTGGAGTTCGTCCAGAAGAAATTTTGCCGCGATGACTGCAACAAAGTCCTTCTCTTTGGGATCGAAGACATCGGCGATTGCCTTCACGAGGGAGAAGCGGGGATCACGGTCGCCGGAGGTGATCTTATAGAGGGTAGCAGGCGTGATGCCCACTTCTTCCGCCAGTTCCTTGATGCTCATGCCCCGGCGGTCAAGCTCTTCTTCCAGTGCTGTCCTGAAATCGGTCTCAAATACACGGGCTGAAAACATGTGTACTGATGAATGGGAACAGGAGTGGCTTAAGGGTATGTGAGCCCGGGTGAGCGGGAATTTCAGCCGGACGAAGAGAACCTGTCCCCGGTTGCCTGACGACTTATATATGGGCAGGGCATAGTATCTCCCATGCAGAGTCCGGAACCATTTCTTGTGGGCGGTGAGTGGCGCACCAGCCCGGCTGTCCTCGATGTCACGGAACCATACGGCGGCACGACCATCGCATCTGTCTGTATCGCAGGACGGGAGGACTGCAATGACGCCCTGAATGCTGCCGCAGTCGGGTGTGTTCAGATGCGTGACCTTCCCGCATACCGGCGTTCAGAGTGTCTGGATGCGATGGCAGACTTCCTGGAGGAGCATGAAGAGACGGCGACAGAGTTGATCACCTCTGAAGCGGGCAAACCCCGGCGGGCGGCAGAAGGTGAGGTGATGCGTTCGGCAGACATCCTCCGCGTCTGCGCAGAAGAGGCCCGCAGAATAGACGGCACGATTCTTCCGCTGGACTGGACGGAGGGGGGGGAGGGACGCACCGGCTATTGCTACCGCGTGCCGGTAGGCATAATCCTTGGGATCACTCCCTTTAACTTCCCGCTGAACCTCGCCTGCCACAAAATCGGGCCGGCGCTTGCGGCGGGCAATGTCTGTATCCTGAAACCGGCATCAAAAACGCCGCTTTCATCGCTCTTTCTGGGCGAAGCGGCCCTTGCTGCAGGAGTGCCTCCTGAGGCGGTCTCTGTGCTGCCCTGTCTGCCGGAGACGGCTGAAGCGATGGTCCGTGATTCGCGGGTTTCGATGGTCTCCTTTACCGGCAGTCCGGAGGTGGGGTGGCACCTCCAGTCTGTTGCGCACACGCCCCGGGTGGCGCTGGAACTGGGCGGCAATGCGGCAGTCATCGTGCATGAGGATGCGGACCTCGCCTATGCCGCCGCCCGGATTGCGCAGGGTGCCTTCTCCTACAGTGGGCAGACCTGCATTTCTGTCCAGCGGGTGCTTGTGCACCATGCGGTCTATGAGGAGATGCGGCTTTTACTCTGTGAACGGGCGGCGAGCCTCGTCACCGGTGACCCGGCGGTCCCGGAGACCGACGTGGGGCCGATGATCAGTGAATTCGCAGCGATTGCTGCCGAGAAGAAGGTCGCCGATGCGGTTGCAGCAGGCGCGGTCTGTTGCACCGGCGGCAGTCGCGAGGGTGCCGTCCTGCAGCCGACGGTGCTGGAGAACACCAGCCCCGAAATGGACGTGAACGCGAATGAACTCTTTGCTCCCGGGATCACCATCAGCCCGTATGAGACGTGGGGGGAGGCCGTCGCAATCGCTGCCAATACGCGGTTTGGCCTGCAGGCAGGCATCTTCACAAACGACCTTACCCGCATCCGCGAAGCGGTGCGTGGGATCCCCGTAGGCGGGCTCATCGTCAATGATATCCCGACATTCCGGATGGACCACATGCCCTATGGCGGCACCAGATACTCCGGGATTGGACGGGAAGGGCCACGGTCTGCCATCCGGGAGATGACTGAAGAGCGCCTGGTCGTCATCAACGGACAGTGCGGGCTCTGAAGGGTTTCCCTTTTTCCCGGTCGTCTTTTTTCCCCTCGCTCTCCAGAGCTTTTTTCCCTCCGACATTGCTATTACTATCATATGCTCAGCAGGTACAGGGGATGCATGCTGGGTGCCGCCATCGGTGATGCACTCGGGATGCCGCAGGAGACGCTTCCGCCTTCTCTCTCACGTCTGGAAGAGAGTTATGGAAAACCGCTGCGCCGCCATCCGAACGAGGGGCTCAGGCCGGGACAGTTCACCGATGAGACCCAGCAGATGATATGTGCGGCCGAACTGCTGGCGGAAGGAATGTTCAGTTCCGAGGAATACGGCAGCAGAATGGCGGGGATGCATGCACGGCGACAGTTGCGGTTTCCGGACGGCACGGTGGCAACCGCCTGCGCACGCATCAGGGCGGGTCAGTCGGATTCGGGCAGGATGTCAACCACCACCGGGTGTATGGCACTTGCCGTACCGTTTGCCCTTGCGTACCGAAACGGCGATGAGATGCGCGATGCCCTGCAGGCCGCCTGTGCCGTCACCCATACCCATCCGGCCGCCTGTGGCGCGACCATCTCCTATGCCCTCTTTCTCCGGGCGGTGATGCACCGGCACCCCGACCCCTTCCGTGTGGCAGAAGAGATTGCAGGAGAGTATGATGAGCATCTCCGGGACTGCATCACACAGGCCCTCGCGCTGGAACGGGAGGGGCTTTCCCTTGAATCTGCCCTGATTACTGTGGGCAATGATGTTGCGGTCTTCCATACCTACCCGCTGGCCCTCTTCCTGATTGCCCGGTTTGGAGAGGACGAGGCGCTCCTCCCGGTCGCCGCTCATGTCGGCGGCAACACCGATACCATCGGGTTCATCTGCGGGTCATGGCGTGGCGCTTCAGAAGGGACAGCCGCATTCGCAGGTGATCTGGTGATGCAGCTGGAGGGCCAGGACCATATTCAGGAGACTGCAGAGCAGTTATTTGAGCTCAGTTCGGGAAAGGATTAATTCCTGTAAAAAAAGATACATTTTTTATGCAAATTGCGATCATCGGAGCCTCCGGTTTTACCGGAGGAGAACTCATCCGTCTTCTTGCCAGCCACTCTGAAGGAGAGGTGGTCTGTGCAACCTCCCGGAAGCTTGCGGGAACAGCGGTGGCGAAGAGCCACCCGCACCTGAAGGGGTTCACCGACCTCGAATATACGAATCCGGATGTGGCCGATATCGATGTGGATATTGCCTTCCTTGCCGTGCCCCACACGGCCGCGATGGCGTATGCCGGCACCCTGATGGAACACGGCATCCGTACGATTGACCTCTCTGCCGATTACCGCCTCCCGAAGGATATCTATGAGAAGGTATACGGTGTCGAACACACGGATTACCACGTCGTTCCCTATGGTCTTCCGGAACTCCACAGAAACGAGATCCCGGGTGCCCTCTTTGTAGCGAATCCGGGCTGTTTCCCGACCGGTGCGACCCTTGCCGCAGCCCCGCTTGCAAACCGGGCGCACACTATCATCTACGATGCAAAGACCGGCGTCTCCGGTGCAGGGGTCTCTCCCTCGGTCACCAATATGTATACCAGCGTGGGCGACAATTTCACTGCATATAAGATGACCGCCCACCGTCATGTGGCAGAGATGCGCCAGGAGATGGCATTTCTGGGCTCATCTGCCTCGGTGCACTTCACGCCGCATCTGCTGCCGGTGAACCGCGGTATCCTGACAACGGCACATATCCTGCTTGACGAGCCCATCACCCAGGAGGAAGCGGACGCGCTCTACGAGGAGTATTATGCCCGTGAGTACTTTGTCCGTCTCCAGACGCCGTCCCTTGCGGGTGTGCGGGGCAGCAATTTCTGTGATGTGACAGTAGAGGTGGAAGAGGGCGGCACCCGGGTGGTTGCGGTCTCTGCTATTGACAACCTCGTAAAAGGCGCCTCAGGACAGGCGATCCAGAATATGAACCTGATGTGCGGGTGTGCCGAACCCGATGGCCTGATGGTCGTACCGCTCCTCCCCTGAAAACCCTGATTCAATGGAAAAAAGGTGAACAAAGAATGAAAGTCAAAGATGTAATGACCCCGCGGCCGATAACAGTCACTCCCGAAACCCCGGTAAGCCAGGTATCGCTCCTGCTGAAGAAGAACCGTATTGGTGGAATCCCGGTGGCAAAGGACGGGAAAGCGGTCGGGATTGTCACAGAGACCGATATCCTCTCGCTGTTGACGATGCCTGAAATTAGTGAAGATCTCTGGCTCCCGTCCCCCTTTGAGGTGATCGAGATCCCCATCCGCGAACTGATGAACTGGGAAAAGACAAAAGATGCCCTCTCTGATGTGGGAAACAAGCCGATTTCCGAGGTGATGTCAGATGACCTCATCTGTATCGCACCGGACGTGGATATCGAGGAGGCGGCTAATATCATGCTGAAGGAGGGCATCGCCCGCCTGCCGGTGGTGGCCGATGGCGAACTGGTGGGTATCGTGACACGGGCAGACCTCGTGCGGGGACTCGGGGCACGCTACGGGGACGTGGAAGAGTGATGCAGAGTATCTGTCTTGTTGAAGGTGTCCGTGCGGCAGGTGTGCGTGAAGGCAAATACGGGATTGCCCTCATTGCGGCGTCCGGAACTGCCGCTGCGGTCTTTACGAAAAATCAGGTCTTTGCAGAACCGGTCCGCCTGATGCGCGAACGCATGGCAGCAGGGGTGCTGGACGGCATTGTCGTCAATGCAGGAAATGCCAATGTCTTCACGGGCGCTCAGGGCTTTGAAGACGCCTGCCGGATGGCAGAGGATGCGGCAGCAGTCTTCGGGACGGTACCTGAGCGTGTCGGGGTCGCCTCCACCGGCGTGATCGGACGGTATATGCCGATGGATATCTTCACCCGTCAGATTGCAGAGGCAGGCGGTATGCTGCGCAGTGACGAAACGGCGGAGACGGATGCGGCACGGGCGATCATGACGACCGATCTTGTAGAGAAGCACGCCGCAGTGGTGCGGGACGGGTTTACCGTTGCAGGCATCACCAAGGGGAGCGGCATGATCGCCCCGAATATGGGGACGATGCTCGCCTTCATCTATACAGATGCGGCGGTGCCGGCAGCGGACCTGCAGGAAGCCCTGCAGACGGCGGTCACCCGGAGTTTCAATCGCGTGGTCGTCGACGGCGATACCTCCACGAACGACTGTGTCTTCTGCACGGCAACGGGCCTGCGGGGGACGGTTGATCCGGCCGAATTCCGAAAGGCGCTGGAAGAGGTCTGCATCTCACTGGCCCGGCAGATCGCAGCAGACGGGGAAGGAGCGACCCGGCTCATCGAGGTGCGGGTGACCGGCGCCCCGACAGAAGAGGCGGCAGCAGCGGTGGCCCGCACGGTGGTCGGCTCACCGCTTGTCAAGACGGCAGTCTACGGCAAAGACCCGAACTGGGGCCGGGTCATCGCTGCCGCCGGACGTGCGGGGGTGGACTTCGACCCAACGCAGGCGACGGTGGCACTGACCGACGGCACACGACGGGTGCTCCTTGCCGATAAGGGCGAAATATGTGCAGATGATGTGATGCACCCGGAGGCACTTGCGGATGCTGCCTCACTGATGGACGGTCGTGAGGTGATCTTTGAGGTGGCGCTTGCAGCAGGCAGTGCTGCGGCAACTGCCTGGGGATGCGACCTCACCGAACAGTATGTGGATATTAACGGGAAGTATACGACATGAAACGCGAAGATGTGCTGATGGAGGCTATGCCCTACATCCAGCGGTTCCACGGAAAGACCATCGTCATCAAACTTGGCGGACATGCGATGGTGGACCAGAAGATCCTTGATACCGCCATCCAGGATGTTGTCCTGCTGCGGTATGTGGGAATAAACGTCGTCCTCGTCCATGGTGGGGGTCCTGAGATCACCGAGAAGATGGAAGCGATGGGCAAGAAGCCGAAGTTTGTCGCAGGTCTTCGGATCACGGATACCGAGACGATGGAGATCGCCCAGATGGTGCTGGTCGGAAAGATTAACGACAATATCGTCTCTGACATTGCCAAGTTCGGTGCTCTCGGAGTGGGTCTCTCCGGCAATGACGGCAACCTGCTCATTGCCCATAAGACAGGGACAAAGACGGTGGTGGTGGACGAAACCTCGCAGGAAGTCGACCTTGGACTGGTCGGAGATATTGAGGAGGTCAATCCTCAGATACTCAAAGACCTCTTGGAAAAACAGTACATTCCGGTGGTGGCGCCGGTGGCAATCGATCGCAAGGGCCATTCCCTCAATGTAAATGCGGATACCGCAGCAGGCGAGATCGCAGTCGCCCTTGCGGCAGACAAACTGATCAACCTCTCCGATATCGACGGCGTGATGAACGCAAACCGTACCCGCACCTATCAGCGCCTCACCCTCGCGGAGGCAGATGACCTCATCCGTGACGGCACCATCGTAGGCGGGATGATCCCCAAACTGGAGTCATGCCTCTACGCACTGAACCATGGCGTACGGTCGGCACATATCATCAACGGCAACCGTGAGCACAACCTGCTTCTTGAACTATTCACCGATAACGGCGTCGGAACGATGATTCAGCAACCCTGAAGCAGGGAATACTGCTTCGGCATCTTTTTTAGGTACGATGGGGTACAATCTCCCATGAACATGGGGATCACTGGTCAGGATTCCCAACGGATGCTCAGGATCGGGCTCCTTGTCAGCCTGACCCTCCTCTCATTTGCGGTGGTCACCGCCGGTATCTCGGTAGGGGTAACCATCCTTCTCGCGCACCTCTTCTATATCCCGATAGTACTGGATGCCTATTGGTTCCACCGGAAAATTCCGGTGTTTGCTATCGGTATCGGGGCTGTGTATCTCCTTCTTGTGGCCGGGTTCGGCAGCACACCGCTCGTGATCTTCACTGCTGCCGGTCGTGTGGTGGTGTTCATTGCAATCAGTATGCTGACGGCATATCTCTCAGCACATCTGCACGATGAGGAAGAGCGGTTCTCCCGTCTGATTGGGAGTGTGAGTGACCCTCTGCTCTGGATGACCGGTTCCGGCACCGTTGCCTATGTGAATGATGCCTACTGCACCCTTGCGGGTTCCCCGGCAGAGGAATTGATGGGAACGATGCATACACCCATATTCTGTAAGGATTCAGGAGAAATGGACGATTTTTTTTCTACATTCGCCCCGGACCATGCCACAGCAACTATCGATTCGGTTACCACCGGGGCAGGCGGGAATGACCATGTGATCCAGTGGAATGTTCATGTCCACTACACCAAAGACGGGACCCTCTCCGGTTCGATCATTCTCGGACGAGATATCACTACCCTCCGCGAGACGGAGACGGCACTCATCCGCAACGTGGAGACGCTGAAAGCGATCTTTATGAATGCACGGGAGTGCCTGATCATTGGGGCGTGTGACGAAGATGGTATGCCGGGACGGATTCTGGATGTGAACCGGTATGGATACACGATCTTCGGGTACACGCTTGCGGAGATGCAGTCGCGCGTTCTTAAAAACCTCTTTCCGGATTCCCTGTCCTATATTCACACCGCGATGGAGGCAGGTGATGTGGGCATCACAGACGGGCACATCGAGGTTCGGGCGCGGGGAAAGGATGGCGCCCGTTTCCCGGTGGAGGTGGCGGTTACCTCCTATGAACTGCACGGGGAACGGTTCTATGTGCTCGCGATGCGTGACATCACGGCATGGGTGAGCGCCCAGAAAACATTGGAGGAGAGCGAGCGCCGGTTCCGCGATTTCGCGGATTTCCTCCCTGTCCCGGCGTTTGAAGCTCAATCCGACGGGACAATTGATTTCCGGAACAGCACTGCACAGACGTTCTTCGGGTATGATGAGGCAGACTGGATGGGCGGGATCGCGGTATATTCCCTTGTTGCAACCGGTGAACAACCACAACTGCGGGAGATGCTCCAGATCTGTCTGATCAAAGATACGATCATCAGCAATGAATTCAACGCACTGCGCAGGGACGGTAGCACCTTCCCGGCGATGGTCTACTGCCGGCGGATGATAGAGGACGGGATTGTCACCGGGCTCCGGGTGCTGGTCGCAGATCTCACTGACCAGCGGGGTGTCGAAAAGGCACTGAACCGCTCAGAAACGATGTATCGTACCGTTTTTGAGAATACCGGGACCAGCATGTTCCTCCTGAACGCGGATGGCACCATCGTGAATGCCAACCGTACGGCAGTGGAACTGGTGGGTTATCCTCTTGGTGACCTCCTGAGCGGGGAGACGGTGTTTGCTGATCTGATCACACCTGATGACCGCATCGGATTTCGTGAAAATGCGGTGCAGATGTTTTCGGGGACTCTTCCCCCGCGGACACTCCCGTCTGTCCGCCTGATGGACTCAGGAGGGATGCAGCATGATACGCGTATTACCCTCTCGTTTATCCCGGACAGTTATCAGCTGACGGTGTCTCTTACGGATGAAACCGGGAAAAACCAGTCGGAACGGCTGATTGCCGTTGCAAACGGGGTGATTCAGCTGATCATTTATGAAGAGGATTCCGACCATCTGCTTGCTGCTGCCTGCACAGAGTTTGGCAGACTTGACCAATATTATGTGGTATCCGTTGCTCTGTGCCGGGATGGGGAACTCATCACGTCCGGAGTCTCCTCTCCGTCATTCCGGGATACGAATGCGGCATTCATCAGCACCTCACCGGCACCAAAAGAGGCCGTTTCAAGCAAAATGGTCAGTTATTCCCCATGGATGACAGGTTCAGAGGAGGAGGGCACGGAAGAGGAGATTGATGTCTTTGTCCTCCCGATGATCGCAAGCGATCAGGTGGAGGGGGTGCTCTCGGTCTTTATCCGTCCTTCAGCGACGGTGACCGAACAGGAACTGACCACCCTGCAGGCGCTTGCGAATGATATTGCCTATGGCATCTGGTCACGGCGCATCGAGGAGGAGAAGGTGGAGGCCCTCTCCCAGATCGAGCGGAATATGGAGGAACTCTCTATCCTCAATGATCATATCAGAAATCCCCTGCAGGTCATCCTGGGACTGGCAGAAGGTGGGGATGAGAATTATTTTGATACCATGTCAGCACAGGTGAATGAGATTGACGATATCATCCGCCGTCTCGACCAGCGCTGTCTGGAATCAGGAAAAATAAGGGATTTCCTGCAGAAACACTATCATTTTGATGTGGAACGCAGGAAATGAAAGAATCCCGTGCGGACGCTTCAGGGGAGGTTGCCTTCCCCGGAGTATTCCCGCTGACGCTCCTCGTTCATTGCAATGAGTATTGCAAAGATCTTTCGTACCTCTACCGGGTCGATATTGCGGGTGACGGCATACTCAAACGCCCTGTCCAGTACGCGGGCGCGCTGTTCCTCATCGCGTACCGGTATGCCGGTCTGGTGTTTCTCTCCTGCCACCGTCGCTGCGAGACGTTGCCGTTCAGCGATGAGGTCGATGATGTTCTTATCGATCTGATGGATCTCTTCACGGACAGTATCGAGGCTCATAGTTACTTCTCTGTTCTGTTCGGGAACGTAAAAAGGGATCCTATGCCTTCGGTAGTACATGGCAGGTACGACGTATTGAATAGGAGAGAGAATAGAAATAATACCATTTATGATCACCGATAAAATCGACCGCGAGGAACGCAAGGACCTGACAATCGGGTGTCTTGCCCTTGCCCTCGCCTTTACCCTTGTGTTCATCCGCGGAGGATGGAATACGTGGACAGACCTGATTTTGATCTTCATCATATCGGTCATCACCGTGGGCGCTGCGTTCATTCTCCACGAGATGGCCCACAAATTTACGGCAATAAAGTTTGGCTATTATGCCGCATTCCGCAAGGACAACGGGATGCTTCTGATGGGAGTGGCGCTTGCGGCCCTTGTCGGTGTGGTCTTTGCCGCACCGGGTGCAACCGTTATCTATGCACAGCCCGGACGTGAGATGACGAAGAAAGAGAATGGCATCATCTCTGTTGCGGGACCGGTGGTGAACCTCTGTCTGGGTGCGGTCTTCTTTGCCGTTCTGATCGGCGGATTTGCCCTGCAGTCCGTCCCGGTCATTCTTCTCGGCACCATGGGCCTCTCGGTGAACGGGATGATCGCCTTCTTTAATATGCTGCCCATCAGTGTGCTGGACGGGAAGAAGGTCCTTGCATGGAACCCGGTGGTCTTTGCGGTTGTGATCGTCCTCTCGCTGGGGATGATTCTCTTTGCAACCGGCTACGGGGGCCTGATGGACATGGTCATTGCTGCGATCTTCGGCTGGTAACCGGCTTCCTCACGAATTATTCCTTTTTTTCCGTTGTTTTTCTATGGTTTTTTCCTGTATGCACACGATGCCGTACGGTTTCTCCTGAGTGCAGACCTGGGGAAAAGGAATATGTGTTTTTCCGGACGATGATGTACTATGTCTACCGGCTTATCGGGGTGAACGAAAAGAGTGGATCAGATACCATCAGATTTCCTGCGTGAGCATGCGGATAGAGAGATCCGGCACACGATTCCAGACGAAGAGATTAGCTCCATGCTCTGGTTTTCCCTCGAGAATGCGGTGGATGAAGTCTACTGGCTGGATCGCGGGGGCATTATCCGGTTTGCAAACCAGACCGCCGCCCGCAGTCTTGGGTGGGCGCAGGACGCGTTGGTTGGTTCCCCGATATCCCGGTACCAAAAAGAGATGCCCGCGGATGAGTCTCTCCCCCTCAACCGCAGTCTGGTGGATGCCGAAGGGGAGGACGTCTTTGAGGCGGTGCATGAACGGCGGGATAATAGCACCTATCCGGTCTCGGTCCACCGCCGCGTATTTCCCGGCAGAGGTGGTCTGCATTATCTGCTCTTTGCCCGTGACACGACCCACCGGCATGAGTATGCCCGTCGCCTGAAGGCATCTGAGAATGAGAAGGTGATGATTCTCAATGCCATTCATGAGAATCTGGTGATGTATGACCGTGACTTTCGGATTGTCTGGTCAAACGATGACCCGGCGGAGTGGGCGGGCCTCTCTCCTGAAGAACAATGTGGTCGTGTCTGCTATGAACTCCTGTACGGGCGGACGACCCCCTGCGAGGGGTGTGTCGTGCAGCGGGTGATGGAAGAGAGGGAGCCCTATTCCGAGGAAAAACAGCTTCCGAGCGGGAGGTTTATGGAGCTCTCCGCATATCCGGTCTTTGACGATGCAGGAGAGGTGATCGGGGCGGTGGAGTCGTGTCTCGACATCTCGAAGCGCAAGAACGCGGAGAAACTCTATCGCGAACTCTTCTCAACGATGCAGAACGGGTTTATCATTCTTGAACATCGTCCGACAACGGAGACGGATGCTGAAGACCTTGTGATGCTGGAGGCAAACCCGGCGTTTGAGAAAATAAGCGGCCGCAGTGCAGACGAAATTGTCGGCAGGACGTGGCGCAGTCTCTTTCCGGACGGCAGGGAAGAGATGATCCGCCGGTTTGCAGCGGTGGCCCGGACGGGTGAGGCGATGGCCTTTAAGGATTATAATCCGTTTTTTAAACGACACTTCCAGATCAATGCGTATTCTCCACGGCATGGGCAGGTCGCTGTTCTGTATACCGATTATACTGAGCTTTTCATCCTGAATGAACACAATAAACAGTCCCTGATGCAGATCGAGCGGAATTTTGAACAGCTCGCCATCCTGAACGATGAGATTCGAAACCCCCTGCAGGTGATCATCGGACTCTCTCTGCTCTCTCCTGCCGAAGAGAGCGAAAAGATTCTGGACCAGGCGTATGTGATTGATACGCTGGTAAAACAACTGGACCAGCGCTGGCTGGAATCAGAGAAGATCCGGGACTTCCTGCGCAAACATTATGAGTATACCTGAGGCCCGATCGTAGTGGGGATGCTCCACCATCATGTATAAATAATCCTGTTCTGAAGTATCATCCGGTGAAGAGCAATGAAGGTAGTTGCATTCAACGGCAGTCCGCGGCGTGACGGCAATACGATGCGTCTCCTGTGGATGGTCTGTGAGATCCTTGAGGAGGAGGGTATTGAGACCGAGATCGTTCAGGTGGGCGGAAAGAGTGTGCACGGCTGTACGGCCTGCATGAAGTGCGGTGAGAACCAGGACGGGAAGTGTGTGCTAACAGGCGACCCGGTGAACGAATGGATCGAAAAGATGGTCGCGGCAGACGGTATCATCATCGGCAGTCCGACATATTTTGCGGACCTCACGCCGGAAGCGAAGGCGCTCATCGACCGGGCAGGGTTTGTCGCCCTTGCAAACGGCGGTCTTCTGAAACGTAAGGTTGGTGCGGCGGTCGTGGCAGAGCGGCGTGCGGGTGCCATTCATGTGTATGACTCAATCAACCATCTCTTCGGGATATCGGAGATGGTGACGGTCGGGTCGTCCTACTGGAATATGGGCATTGGGCTCAATCCCGGTGAGGTGGAGGGGGATCTGGAAGGGAGGCAGACGATGGAGGATCTGGGCCGGAATATGGCATGGGTGCTGAAAAAGCTTGGGGAATAAGAGTTGGGCGCTACAATTTTGTGTCTGTATAAACGATGAAACCGGGTCTGCGTTGTCCCCCTCTCTCTTTTTGCAGGGAGAGGGCGTAATTTTGGGCATCATCCGCAGAGGTACGGATACTGCCGGTGAACCGATAGAAATTCCTGACTGAATGGTCTTCCCTCTCTCTTTTACATCTGTACATCCATAGTTCTCTCATGGACATTCCCCCATTTGCCCTCGAACGATACTTTGGGAAATATGAATTCTCGGCTCCGTATATGCTTTCTGCTGCCGACTGTGAGACGTGGACGCCGGGAGAGCTCTTCGCGATGGAGGAAGGGTCGCGTGATGCCTTCTGTTCCATGCGGCTTCTGTATACCGAATCACAGGGTGACCCGGCACTGCGCGATGAGATTGCCGCCGTTACGGGCGGTGGTATTGGTGCAGAGGACTGTGTCGTCTTTGCAGGTGCGGAGGAAGCAATCTTCATCACGATGCACGCTCTCCTCTCGCCCGGTGACCATGCAGTGGTGCTCTTCCCCGCCTACCAGTCACTCCATGAAGTGGCCCGGCATGTGGGGGCGGAGGTCTCGTTCTGGCAGTTGCATGAGGAAGAGGAGGGATGGCGCCCGCGGATGGACGAACTGCGTGCACTCATCCGGGCGGAGACACGGTGCATTGTGGTGAATACGCCGCACAATCCGACCGGCTTTCACTTCACGGCAGCGGAGATGGCTGAGCTCATCGCGATTGCAGCGGAGCATGATCTCTGGCTCTTCTGTGATGAAGTCTACCGCTTTGGAGAATATGACCCGGCATCCCTGCTGCCTGCGGTTGCATCCCGGTATGCAAAAGGCATCTCAGTCGGCGTGATGTCGAAGAGTTTCGGGCTTGCGGGCCTCCGTCTGGGCTGGATTGCGACACAGGACGAGGACCTCCTCTCCCGCATCCTCGCGTGGAAGGACTATACGACCATCTGCACCAGTGCACCTGCGGAGTTTCTCTCGGGGATTGCTCTCCGGCATGCAGACACCATCATCGAGCGGAATCGCGCTGTTATCAACGAGAACCTCACGCTCCTGCGGGACTTCTTCGCCCGGCACCGTGACTGCTTCCAGTGGGTCGAGCCCAAAGCAGGGCCGGTCTGTTTCCCCCGGTATCTCGGTGAGGAGGGGGCAGAGGCTTTCTGTGCGACACTCATCCGGGAGGCCGGGGTCATCCTTCTGCCGTCCACCGCCTTTGGCGCGGGGGATGCACACATCCGGTTCGGGTTTGGGCGTCGGGATATGGTGCCTGCACTTGCGGTGCTGGATGAGTATCTGGGGAAGAAAAACTGAATGACGCTGAGGGGGTAGCTGGTATTTCCTGACCTGAAAACAGGTAGCTCCCTCATTGATTCTATCGGGGCAGCGGAATTGTTCTGGTCTGAAATGTGTCACCAGGTCCGTCCATATTTGATCTAATTCCCATGAATCATGTCCTTGTGGTATGATCAGTTTCATCCGTTTTTGAAATCACCCGTTCCACGAGCCATGCCACTGCTCCATATGCGATCACTGCCCCACTGTTCACCCCGAGGACGATGCCCCACCAGGCACCGTGCTCCCCGAGGCCAAGGGGAATCGCAAGAAGGTAGGTGCAGGATGCGATACAGACCACGTTCCAGAGCACTGCAACGATGAAGGAGGCAAGCCCCTTTCCCATCCCCTGAAGGAGGTTTACAGAGACGATCCCCAGTGGGATGAAGGGAAAGAGGAAGCACATTGTCCGGATGAATGCGGTGATGTCCGGGAGCAGGTGGGCAGTTTCCGGTGCAAAGGCAAAGAGCATTGCAACGGAGGGCGCCAGCATCCAGGTGAGAATGGTGATGATAATGGCAATCGCGATGCCCACAGCAGCGGCGTAACGGTGAACGATTTTAAGTTCATCAAAGCGTTGTGCGCCGTAGAGTGCACCAGCAACTGATATCAGGGCCATGCCGATGGCACTCATCGGGACAATTGCAAAGAGCACTACCCGCCACCCGCCGGTGTAGATGGCCATCCCATCGGTGCCCCCGACGGTCACAATGGTGAGGTTCAGGATGACGCTGACACCTGCCATCAGGAGCATCTCACCGCTTGCGGGGAGACCCACATTCAGGATGTCCCTGATGACGGCTGGACGGTAGTGAAATGCTGATCGGTGGATGGTGACGTAGGTGTCATGCTTTCCCCACAACCACCAGACAAGAACGGCTGAAACAAGAGCAATTGAGATTATTGTTGAGAGTGCCGCCCCGGTCATACCAAGGCCCATCCCGTAGATAAGGATTGGGTCAAGTATCATGTTAATGACCGATGACGCGACCATTGCGTGCATCGTCCGTTTCATATCCCCTTCCGCCCGGAGGATGCCGTATCCCACATTCGTGAAGAGGAAAAAAACCGTCCCACCGAAGAGTACATATCCGTATTCAAGCGCCGGATCGATGCTGTCTGCCGCGCCGATGGCAAGAAGTGTGGGCCTGAGAAAGAGGAGGAACAGTGTAGTGAATATCACTGAGGCCCCTGCAGTGAGGAGGAGGGCGTGCATCGCGGTATTGTCAGCCTCTGTCTTGTCTTTGGCCCCGATACGCCGTGCGACTGCAGAAGAAACTCCGGCACTAATACCGGTGCAGAGTGCGATTAATACCTGGTATATCGGTGTGACGAATCCCACTCCTGCCAGTGCGCCCGGACCCAGCCCGGCTACCCAGACTGCATCGGAGAAGTTGTAGACCGACATAATGAGCATCGCTATGATCAGGGGTCCGGAGAGTTTGAGGATGGCGCGTTTCGGGTCGCCGGTGAGAATGGATACGCCGGTGGTCGGTATCTCCTCCTTGTCAGAGGAGTCAGTGGGTGCAGGTGCTGTCATGGTATGTAGTCCCGTGGAAGGAGTAATCTGTTCTGATGTAAGAGAGAAGAAACACCGTACGGGGTGTATTCACTCTGCTGTTCTCATGTGAATATGGGATTGTTCGGCAGGCATATCGGGGCGCCCCTGCCCATTTGGATGCGGCAGGGGGCCGCGGGTGTATCTATATGTGTTTCTGCGGTCTTTCCAAAAATGGTGTGGTCAGCATGACTGACTGATGGGTATTATCCGGTTATTTTTTCCCTCAGGTTGAGTTTTCTGACATACCACGCCGCCCATCCGAATCCGACGAATCCGCCGGCAATATCGCCCAGCACGATGCCCCACCACGCTCCGGATTCTCCAAGAGCAAAGGTGATGGCGAGCAGGGACGCGAAGAACGCGATGAAGACCATATTGCGGAAGAAGGAGAGGATAAATGAGGTCGTCCCCTTCCCCAGACCCTGAAAGAGCCCGGTGGACATCATCCCCATCGGGACGAAGGGGTAGAAGAAGCACATCGTCCGGAGGAACGCGATGATCTCCGGCAGCAGGCGTGCGCTCTCGGGAGAGTAGGCAAAGAGGGTCGCAATCTGCGGGGCAAAGACCCACGTGAGGATGCTGATCCCGATGGAGATAAGCGTCCCCACCCAGACCGAGTAGAGGTGCACCGTCTTCAGATCGCTGTAGCGTCTTGCCCCGAAGAGTGCCCCTGCAACCGAGATCACCGCGGTGTTGATTGCGATCATCGGGACGATGGCAAACATCACGACCCGCCATCCCGCGGTATAGACAGCGACACCGTCCGTCCCTGCGACCGTGACAAAGAGGCCGTTCAGGATGAAAACGACCCCTGCCATCAGCATGAACTCACCGCTCGCAGGGACTGCGACCTTCAGGATGTCGGAGACGATTGGCCTCTGGTACGAGAAGGCGTCCCGGCGGATGGCGACATAGGTGTCGCGTTTCCCGACAAACCACCAGAGGAGGATCACGGAGACGATGAAGATCGATATCACGGTCGCAAGGGCGGCACCCGCCATGCCCATGTCCAGGCCGTAGATGAGGATGGGGTCGAGCACCATGTTCACCACCGCTGATACTGCCATCGCGTGCATCGTCCGTTTCATGTCACCTTCCGCACGCAGGATGCCGTAGGCTACATTGGTGAAGATGATGAATACGGTCCCGCTAAAGACAATGTAGGCATATTCCAGCGCAAGGTCAATCGTATCCCCGGCGCCGATCGCAAGGAGAAGCGGCCGGAGGAAGATGAGGAAACATGCCGTCATCACGACCGATGCTACGACCGAGAGATATAGGGTGTGCATCGCGGTATTCTCTGCACCGGCCTTATCCTTCGCACCGATACGCCGGGCGATGGCAGATGTCGCGCCCGCACCGAGGCCGTTTGCGATGCCGATCAACACCATGAAGACCGGTGTGACAAAGCCGATTGCAGCAAGGGCATCGGGCCCGAGGCCGGCAACCCAGATGGCGTCAACGATATTGTAGAGTGAAAACAGCAGCATCGCGATGATCATCGGGCCGGAGAGTTTGATGATCGCCCGTTTCGGGTCGCCGGTAAGAATGGATATGCCCGTAGTCATTTCCGGCGCTGTGCCGGATTCCTGTGGTTCAGTATCGGGTGTCTGTGCTGTCTGTGTCATTGATGATGGAATTCCTGATCGAGTCTTTGGTCTCAGTTAGTCTGCTGCTGGTATATGCCATCGAGCGGAGGAGGGGCAGGAGGTATGGTGCCGCCTCCTCCGGGATGTCAGCGGTCATCGCCCGGTCGAGACTGTCTGCGACGGTGATGGCATCTGTTGCAAGCAGGATGCCTGCGGCGGTCAGGGAGATACAGTATCTCCTGCGGTTCGTCGGGTCGGGGGTGCGGGTCAGGTATCCTCCTTCTTCGAGGTGCCGGATGGCGCGTGCCACGGCCGCTTTATCAAGCAGCATCCGCTGGCTGATCTCATCCTGCGTGGCATCCGGATGTGTGGAGAGATAGATGAGCGGGCCCACTACCGCAACGGGGATGCCCGCCTGCGCAGCCCAGTCCGCAAGGAGCCGGTTTCTGCTCCGGTAGATGATGGAGAGGAGGGCGCCCGGTGGCAGGTCAGGTGGATAGGGAATGTCCATAGGTTCCTGTCAGATAGGAGGGCGGGACACTTAACTGTTGACATGACAACAGTTGAGGCGTCTCCCATCCTGGTCGTCCTGCTACGTTTTCTGCCGTATCTCAGTCCAAAAGGCGCAGTAACCCTCATCAGGGATGGTGTGCTATTCTTTTCTCATCAGGTGCACGATGACAGGAAACAGTATGCATTCTTCCGGAACAGAGGCGGATGCCGCAGCCATTCGTGAAATATTTGGCCATATTGCGGCAATCCCCCGGTGTTCCGGGAACGAGGATGGTGTTGCACAGTTTCTCCGGGAACGGGCAATCGCCGCCGGATGTACGGCAGAGGAGGATGAGGCGGGCAATCTCTTTCTTTCTCTCCCGGGTGCAGGCGGCGGGGAGGAGGCGCCGCCTCTGGTGCTGCAGGGGCACATGGATATGGTCTGTGTGGCAGCACCGGCGAGCGACCATGACTTCGCACGGGAGGGTATCGACTGGTACGAGGAGGACGGGATCCTTCGGGCGCGGGGGACGACGCTCGGGGCGGACAATGGGATCGGCCTTGCCCTCGGACTGCGCCTGCTGGAAGAACCAGGCCCTGTCCATCCGCCCCTTCAGCTCATTGCCACACGGGAGGAGGAGACGACGATGCGTGGTGCTGCCGCCCTTGACCCAACAAAGGTTGCCGGGACGACTATCATCAACATCGATGAGGAAGAGGATGGGATGATCACGACCAGTTCAGCGGGACTGATGGCGATGACCTTCACCTTTCCGGCTGAACGCGTCCGTGTAGGCGGGGATGTCAGCTGGCAGACTGTCGAGGTGGCAGGCGGCAGGGGTGGTCACTCGGGGATAGAGGCGGGGTCCGGACGGGCCAATGCCCTCTCTCTTCTGGGACAGCTGCTCACCCGTCTGATGGCAGAGACCGGGTGCGCCGTCAGCACCCTCACCGGGGGTGAACGGGATAACGTGATCCCCGGTCAGGCACGGGCCTGCATCGGCCTCGACCCTGCAGTAGTGAAACAGGCGGTCCGCTGCATCCGGGAGGAAGAGCGGGCCTGCCGGAACCGATACCGGGAAACAGACCCGGACCTGCGGGTCCGTATCTTTCCTGCCACTCCACAGGAGACGATCCTTTCGCCGGAGACTGCGGCATCAGCCGTTTCTCTGATGGGTGCACTTCCGGCAGGTGTCTGTGCGTGGGACACGCTCGTCCCCGACCTCGTTGCATCCTCTGCAAATCCCGCCAGCGTCCGGGTGACGGATGAGGCGCTGACGCTCCAACTATCCGCCCGCAGCAACAACGATGCAGCACTGGCAGCATTGGGTGAAGCACTCCGAAAACAGGGGAGAGAAGCAGGCGCTGCGGTCGTCATTCCCGGTGTCTCTCCTGCATGGCCTGCCCGTGCCATATCCCCCGTCCGTGACATGGTGGCGGCAGCATATCATGACCTCTTTGGGAGTGAGATGCAGATTCGCGGCATTCACGCCGGTCTTGAGACGGCATGGTTCGCACAAAAGATGCCGGACGCGGATCTGATCGCTCTTGGTCCGGATATCCGGGACGCCCATACCACCCGTGAATCCGCATCCCTTCACTCAGCGGGACGTGTCTGCCTCCTTCTGCGTGAGACGTTCCGGCGGTGGTGTACTAATCTATGCGGCGAGGGTATCGGACGCTGATCATTCATACTGTCACACCTGCAGAACCCTGCCCCCCGATTTGGTACATCTTAGTGCTGGACAACAATGCCCAGCATGCCCTGTAATTATCTCTTTTTTATCGGAATGGTACCGGTTTCCGGGGGAGAAGTCATTGAATCCCCCGATAGTGTCGATAATCGGACAGGTGATGTATGAAGATGGGAATGGGTATGGGTTTCAACGAGGTTTGGGACTGTCATTGGTATATGAAGGAATTCTCGTCCCATATTGTTCCGTAATTTTTCAATTGAAGTCTGTTCATACGTTTTATTCTGCACAATCTGTGAATGGAGAAATGTGCTGAGAAATCAATCGGATTGTGCTGATTTTCGCACGGTTTTTCAATTGCTGTGTAGTACTGCCTCACATATCATTTTTATCTCTCCTTTCTATTCCGAAGTCACAGGAACCGGGGAGATCATGCCCCCGGTTCGATGAAGATGGGAGGGAAACATGGTGAAAAAACGAGGTATGGTAATCGTGGTCATGTTGCTGTGTTGTACCGTATCTGTGGTCAGTGCATGGGGAACAGTCAACCTGGCGCAAAGTGTCAGTCTGGAGGAGAACTATCCGGGTGCTGGTGGGAGTATTGCGGCAGACCCGGCATATGCCGGTGTGGTTTCCTACCAGGATCCTATGGTGCCGGAATTCCCGACAATAGCAGCGCCACTTGGTATGATCATTGGCCTTCTGGGTATTCTGTTTGCTCTTCGAAACAGGTATTTTTCCTTCCACAGGGAATCTGTGAATAAACGATAGTATTTCCGGGCATTGTACATCCGGTCTGCACCGCAAAAATTCGGCATGATATGGGGGATTTCCCCCCCCCTTTTTGTTCCAATTTCAAGAATTATGCCATTCTTGGTCTTCTTTTCAGGCATCATGCCGGACAATCCCGGGCCCCTTCACCGTGCTTCGGCCGCCACTCTCCTTTTTCACCGTGATAACCGTCCCTATCCGTTCCCGGAGAGCAGGCACATGTGATATGACACCGATGATTTTTCCCTGATCGCGGAGTGATGAGAGTGTTGAGAGGGCCATCTCAAGGGCATCCTCATCCAGTGTACCAAACCCTTCGTCAAGGAAGAGGGAATCGACCCGGATCTTCCCGGATGCCATCGAGGCGAGACCAAGTGCCATGGCGAGGCTCACCAGGAAACTCTCCCCGCCGGAGAGGTTTTTCGTTGAACGTATGGCTCCTCCCTGTTCATTGTCCATCACCTCAAGTTCCAATGGCCGTTCCGGGTGCTGTTTCAGGAGGTACCGGCCGCTCATCGTCTGCAGCTGGCGGTTCGCAGACGCGATCATCACTGCAAACGTGAGTCCCTGGGCGAAGTTGCGGAACTTCTTTCCGTCCACTGACCCGATGAGTGAATGGAGTTCGTTCCACCGGCTTGTTTCTGCCTCCTGTGTGGCAATGAGGGTCTGCTGCTGTGCATACCGTGTCTTCTCTTCCGCATCGCGGCGGAGTTGCTGCCGGATCTCTCCCCTGCGGGTGTTGGTCTCCTGTTCTGCGGCGATGAGGGCCTGCAGCTCGTTTGTAAGGGTGGGTTCATCCTTTTCTGTTCCCGGCCGGTTTCGGTGCATCTCAGCTTCTTTTTGTGCCGCTGCACGCTGGGCGACAATACCTGCATGCCAGTGTTCCAGACGTTCGCGTTCCTGTGTCAGGGCCACCCGTTCATCCGGTGAGAGCAGCGCAGAGGTAAAGTCTTCCTCCCCGAAAAATCCGACCCGGGACAGAGTATCCTCAAACCGGTATTCCGCCTCTGTTTGTTCTTCCTCACCGTTTTGGAGGGATTCCTGAAGGCTCTGTATCTCCCCTTCCAGTTTTGCTGTCTCCTGCATACGGTTCCGGTAATCGGTTTGTATCGTATCCAGGGCCTTCTCTTCTGCCTCGATCATCCGGGAAAAGCGTGCTTCTGCCTCGTCCGGGCCGATATCAGGCAGCAGTTCCTCACGTCTGGTGCGGATTTCTGCGAGTTCTGCCTGCATTTTTGCGGTGTTTTGTACACACCTCTCCACATCGCCGAACCGTCGGACTCCCTGGCGGCAGTGGCCGATAAGTGTTTGCGCTGTCCTGCATTCCTCTTTCAAAACCTGTATGGCAGTCTCTGCCAGCAGATGTCGTCTGATCGTCTCATTTGTCGTCTCAAGGGCCGCATCCACAACCAACGCGGGTTCGGCTGCATCACTGTTCAGTCCGTACTTCCTGCATGTCGCGACCCATGTCTTCCCACGCTGCGTGATCCGGGCCTGAATATCGTCTTGTGCATCCCGGATCCCCTCTGCCTCGCTTGCGCATCGGCTGATATCCTCACGCAGTGTGATCTCTTTTTCGCGGATGGTCCTGAGGGTGCCCTGTTCCCGCTTTAGATCGTCTTCTGCCGCACAGGGCAGTGGCGTTGTTTCATCGGCATAGGGGTGTGCCGGTGATCCACAGAGGGGGCAGGGTTCCCCCGGTCTGAGGTGGGCACGCTCTGCTTCAAGGTCACGGACCCGGGCGGCAAGACGAACCGTCTCTGCCATCTGGTCGGTGAGGCGTTCCTGCCGTTCGCGGTCATGGATGCAGGTCGCAAGCGCCTGCTCATACTCATGGTATTCGTTCTGTGTCCGTTCGAGACGGATGGTGAGGTCGCGAAGTTTTTGGGTATCCTCCGCGCTTTCGGAGAGATGGTCACGCAGCAACGTCAGTTCGGTTCTTCTGTCCTGGCATGCCGTGATTTCGTCTCTGAGAACGGTGATGTCGTGGTACCATTCCATCGCGGTGAGGGAATCCTGCAGAGTATTCATCTCCCTTTCAAGAGTGGTGCAAACTCTCTCTGCCTCTGCCTGCACCGACAGATCACCGTCCCTGCCCGGCACCGCTGCTGTCAGGTGGTGTGCGAGTATTCCGGCTTCTCTCCCGAAGGAGGGGAACTCCTCTGCAATGCCGTGTTCGTGCAGGAACCATTTGGTCACCTCTTCTTCATCCGGGGTATGGTCACCGGCTTCAGAGCATCGTTTCAGGTCTGCACACACGTGCTCCCATTCCTCAACGGCCCGTGTTTCTTCGGTGCACATGTCACGGAGGCGGTCTCCTCCGGACTGCATCTGCAGGTCGAGTCTGCGGGCCTCCCGGATGATGGGGGCTGCTTTAGCTGCCCGTTCCTGCACGTCCCGGAGGGAGGTCTCGTGGGAGGACAGCGCCGTTTTTGCCTGACGGACGCCCTCCCGTGCGGCAGGAAGCAGCGCTTCGCGTTCTCTGAGGGAGTTCCTCTCGTTTTCTCGGGCAGAACGGAGTGTTGTGACCTGCCGGAATTCACCCTCGCATGTGGCAGCCGTCTCCCCCCGTTTCAGGCGCCTGAATGTCTCCTCTGCCGCCAATCTTTGTTCGGTCCAGTCCGCTTCTTCGTGGTCGGTGTCAGCAAGGGTTTTGGCAATCCGTGCTCCTTCGTGGTGCCAGTCCAGGCCTTCCCTGCACCGGCTGATATCCTCTCGCAGTGCGTCTCCGTTCTGTATGAGGGTGGCCTCCTCTGTTCGGAGCGCGTCTGTGATCTCATCCGGGAGCAGGGCAATTCCATCGCTTTTTGCCCTGAGCTCGTTTAGCGTTGCCTGTTCGTCGCGTCTGCGTTCGTGGACACGCATGGATATCTGTGAATAGATTTCTGTTCCCGTGATCTGTTCCAGAAGGGGAGAGCGTTCGTCAGGAGTTGCGTTGAGGAATGCTGCAAAATCGCCCTGTGCCAGCATGACAGAGCGGGTGAACCGCTCATAGTCCATGCCCGTTACCTCTTCGACCAGTTTGGGGACGTCGCGTTTGCGTGTGGTGAGAATCGTTCCCGTACCTGCATCGGCAATCTCGTGATGCGGGTTCTGCAGCGCCCCGTCCGGCCTTCGGCGGGCCCGTTCCTGCGCCCATGTGCACCGGTATGTGCCCCTTGCGGTTGCAATCTCCACTTCGGCACTGCACGCGGCAGCACGCCGGTGCATGATCTCGTTCGTTGACTTGCTGATGGTCTTCAGTCGCGGTGTGCACCCATAGAGGGCAAGACAGATGGCGTCAAGGATGGTCGTCTTCCCTGAACCCGTCGGGCCTGTGATCGCAAATATCCCGTTGGTGGTGTAGGCATCATCCGTGAGGTCAACCTCCCACTCTCCTGCGAGTGAGTTGAGATTGTTCAGGCGGACCCTGAGAATTCTCATACTGCTGCCTCCCCGTCTTCAGGGTCGTCACCATTCAGTTCCCCGAGAACCTCCATGAATGCCGCCATCAGTCCGTCTCTTTGTTCCGGAGGGACCGCAGCGGCATCCATCCGCCGGGAGAAGACCTCTGTAACCGTCAGCTCTTCAAGTTCAACCGTGGACTCGTGTGCCAGAAGGGCTTCTGCGACCAGACGTGCGTCCTTCACCCGCAATGTCTCAATGCGTGTCCCTTCGGTCATGTCTGCCACCTGCCCCATCAGATCGCCTGGCACCAGTGCGCCGTCGTAGATCACTTCAGCCCATACCGGTTCGTTCTGTTCTTTGAGTTCCTTTATGCGACGGGTAATGGCGGGGAGGTCACCCCGGATGGTGGTGAGTCTGCGGAATCGGGGGACGGGGACGGGCCGCACCACCGCAGGCACTCCCGGTCCGGTGGTGACGATGATGACCTCCTTTTGCTGGTTCGCCTCCCCGAATCCGACCGGCAGGGGGGAACCAGGGTATCGTATCGTCGGAATGCCCGCAACGGTCTGTGGCACATGCAGGTGTCCGAGTGCTACATACGCGGATTCTTTCGGAAAGATATCTGCACCGACCCGTTCAATGAATCCCGCCACCTGGTCACGGACACCATCGCCCTCGATGGTCTTTCCCCCCGCGGCAAAGAGATGGCCGGTGACGATCACCGGGAGTGCGGGTCCTGCGGGGGGCTGCAGGGCACAGGCGGCATCCCAGGCCTCACGGTAGAGCGACTGCACGCCCCTGCGGAGCTGCACTGCCTTGTCGTCAGGAGATGAGCCGGGAGCAGACCGCCGGATGTCACGATCGCGCAGATAGGGCACGGCGGCGACGATGCATTCCGGTGTTCCATCCGGCCCGTCGAGAAGATATGTCCCACCGGGGTCCCCGGTGGCCGCCTTACCCACGATATGGATATTGAGTGCAGCAAGGATCTCGCCCGGGGCTTCAAGGAATGCCGGGGAGTCATGGTTGCCTGCGGTGATGATGATATGGCGGCACCCTGCCCTGGCTGCATCGGTCAGAAAACGGTAGTAGAGCGTCTGAGAGGTGGTGGAAGGTGCGGTCGTATCAAAAATATCTCCTGTCACCAGCAGAAGGTCAATGCATTCCTTCCTGATGATGCCGGCAAGCCAGTCCAGAAATGCCGCCGTCTCTGTGTCCCGCCGCCTTCCGCAGAGCGTCATGCCGAGGTGCCAGTCTGCGGTATGCAGGACGTTCATCGATCTCTCTCCATCGCATACCATATGGTCTCAGAAAGGATAATGCCAGCCGCTTTGTAGTGCATACCAGAAATGCCTCTCTTTCTCACCATAAATGGATCCCGTGCGGGGTGAAAGTGAACGATATGGATACGGGGCCCTGTATCAATGAAAACCAGCGGTATCTTTCGGTGTTCCGGGTGTGTCCAAAGCGATGTCTGCTGGAGTCTGCCTCACATTGGAACCGGATGTCCCCGGTATCTGCCGCGAGGGATCTGCATTACAAACCGGGCCCCATCGCCCTCGTCTCCCTCTTCGGTAATGGTGATGTTGGTGAGGGCAAGGATCTCTTTACTCAAAAAGAGGCCAAATCCGGTATTCTGTCCATACCCCTGGGAAAATATCCTTGTCTTGAGTTTCTCAGGGACTCCCCGTCCATTATCTTCCACTACGAGGCGCCCTGTTTCGCCGTGCTCTTCAAACCGTACGGTCAGCGCTGTCACGCCGCCATGCCGCCGGGCGTTTTCAAAGAGGTTCTCCATCACTTTCCGGAACATCGGGTCGGCATAGATTTCCAGAGCGCCGGTGCTACAGAAGAACGTGATATCAGTCTCACTGACGATCCCTATTGCCTGTGTGGCTACGTTTGCCACATTCTGCCATGAGGGGGTGTATGTACCGAGGTCTTCATAATCACGGGTGAAGGATATCTGGTCTTCGATCAGTGCAGCAGCGGTGTCAATCTTCGTAACGATGTCCCTCACATAGGAGTTCATGGCGTCTTCCGGCTCCATACCTGCGAGTTCAATCAGCATCCGTATGGCCATCACCTGGTTGAGTACATCGTGGCGGGTGATTGATGTCAGGAGTTTGATCTTTGTGTTTGCCTCCACGAGGGCGGCACGTGCTGCATAGGAGGAGGAGACATCATGGGTGATGCCCACCATCCATACGGGCCTTTTCATGGTATCCCGTTCAATAACCCGGCCGGTGATCTGGATCCAGCTGGATTTCTTTGGGTTTCTGACCGGGAATTCTACGGAGAATGTATCCATTTCCCCGCAGAGGATATCGGTAAAGGGGTCATCGAGAGCGGTCTCATATGTGTCCTTCAGACACCGCTTCATCTGTTCCATCATTGCCTCAATGGTGGTGACGTTCTCAACTGCACGGTCGGCAAGCGGGTTGTCATAGGTGATATATCCCTGGCCCTCTCTCCATTCCCAGGATGCCAGTCCGGCCCCGTCCATCGCAATCTTCAGCCTGAGGTCCTTTGCTGTGATCTCTTCTTCTGCCTGTCTTCGTGCGGTTGCATCACGAATGAGGATGATCCTCCCGGCGGACCGGGCGTTATATCCTTCCACTGTACTGACCGTCAGATCTGACCAGCGTGTCTCTCCGGCAGCGTTTGTATGGGAAACCGTGAGTGAACGGGTCTCTTCGAGGTCGGCAAGGGTGATTTTGAATCTGGTGGAGAGGAGAATATCGGCCGAAAGTGATATGGCGTCTTTTTCAGGGATGCCTGCTGCCGTACAGGCGGCACTGTTGATGTCGACAATGACACCGTTTTCATCTGTGACAATCACGCCCTCATGGATTTCGGTGATGATGCGTGTGCGTGCAAACGGCACGATACTGAAAAGATCCATCCAGAATACTGTGATGAAGAGGAAGATACCGCTCAGGGCAAAGAAGAGCGGCGTGATGTCTGCCGTGTCTGTACCGACGTGTGTGAAGACAACGACAATATTTGCAGTGAATGGTGCAAGCACACTCAGTATCAGAAGAAAGATCTGCCTCCGGAAGTGCTGAGGAGATGACATAAAGAGGCTGATGAGGAGAAGCAGGGAGCCTGTTATGAGCGCGTATGAGTACACCAGGTTTACCCAATACCAGATGCCGTGCGGGCCGGTGAAGTGGTTATAGACCCAGAGGGACGGGTCGGCCAGGGGTGTATAAACGAGACCGGTCAGGCTGTTTGTAAGAATGATGCAGATGCCTGCTGCCGGGATAACGGATACGGCAGCCCGTTTCCATGCTGTGATGTTGTTTTCCCTGCCGGTATACGCGAGCGTGAAGAAGAAGAATGTAAGCGGGGTGAGGATGACGAAAACAAATTTGGCCGCAGAGAGAGCAAATTTGATTGATATGTCCGGCACGGCAATGATCAGTGCGTCGCAACAGAGCCATCCGGTCATCGCGGCGGTGGCGCATAAGAGCCAGGCGGCACCGCGTTTTTTCAGCTGAGGCCTCAAAACAAAGATAACCCCTCCGGTGATACATATCGTTCCCAGCAAGAGGAGGAATATAACTTGTTCCGGGGCATCCATTGATATCATCAGTGTTTCCTGGTCTGTTGTCTGTGTGGTGGTGTGTCGGACGACGTCGTAGGGTGATGACTATTTGGAATTCTTCCCTAATCATGGTTAAGGTGAATGAAAGGATTACGGAAAGGGGTGAGGAGATACCGGTGAATAGTTATAATCATACCAATTGAGCAATCACAACAGTGCGGCAGACCATCTCTTTTTTTCTCCGCGCGATGCCTGACCAGCTGGAATTTCCGTCTGATTCCTGTATCGTATGAAACGCCTATTGTTGGGTTATATTGAAAATATGACCTTATGATTCCGTATTTTGGCTCCCGGATTTTCCGCTGTGATCTGCGGTTACAAATGGCAAGGTGTGCACCTTTTAATACCTTTCGCGTTGTTGTTTTTTAAGTAACAACAGGCAATTCCCTGACCATCTGGTCTGCATCCGCCTGTGTCCCGCAAAAAAACCCGACACAACAGAATATAAAAATAATGTGATATCATGCAGTCACCGTTTGCCACACTGGCCAATTCCATAATACATCACCCGAAGACCGTTGCAGCGGTCGTCATTGGTGTGATCCTGGTGATGATGTTCTTTGCCTCCGGGGTTCAGATGAAGACCGGTACCGAGACCTATGTGGACATCACCACTCCTGAGGGGTCTCTCATCAAGCATTATGAGGATACGTATAATTCTGACTCTGTTATCCTCATGTTCGAGGGTGATGCCGTTTATATGCCTGAGACGCTGGACTACATCCGTGACCTCTCAGATGATATCAAAAATGAATATCAGGTTGTCTCGGTATCGAGCATCATTGATCTCGTTGATCTCTATAATGGTGGTGTTATTCCCGGTTCTGAGGCCGAGATTAAGAGCATCGTCTCCCAAAACAAAGAGATCATTCCCGGCGCCTCAACGACCGGTGCAATGACCTTAATGCAGGTGGTCGTCCAGCCAGGCCTTTCTGATTCCGCTTCAACCGCCGCACTGAACAATATACGTTCAGTTGTGGCAACGCATACACCTCCTCCCGGTATTACTGTTACCGTGACGGGATCGGCAGCATTCCAGGATGAGATGCAGAGCTCCATGGGTTCGTCCACCGGGATGCTGATCGGTCTTGCGATGCTTCTGATGGTCGTCGCGATGGCATTCCTCTTTGGGCATGTCCGCTACCGCTTCCTGCCGGTAATGATCGTGATGATGGGGGTCATCACCTCCTTTGGTGTCATGGGTGCCACCGGCACCGGTCTTTCGATGGTAGTGATGGCCGCCTTCCCGGTGATGATCGGTATCGGTATTGATTATGCCATCCAGTTCCAGACACGGTTTGACGAGGAGGTGAAGAAGACCTCCATCGACGAGGCGGTGTATACGACCATCACCCAGTCGGGTACGGCGGTTGCCATCGCGATGTCGGCCACCTCACTCGGGTTCATCGCGCTCGCGCTCTCCCCCTTCCCCATGGTAGTGGACTTCGGTATCATCTGTGTGGTGGGTGTCCTCTCCTGTTATCTCTGTGCGCTTGTCATCGTACCTACCTTTGGAAAACTGATCGGGTATAGGCCGCTTGATCCAAAACCGAACAAAAAAGGCGATGAAAACAACCTCTCCATGATGGAGCGCTATGACATCGTCCTCGCACGGGTCGCCGCCTGGATTGCCGACCACCCGGTGGGTGTGCTTCTCCTTGTCGGATGTGTCGCAATGGTCGGTATCACGCTTGACGACAAGATCGTGATCAATACCGAAGAGGAAGCGATGGTGCCGCCGGATATGCCGGCAAAAGTGAGTATGGACAAACTGGGAAGTGCGATGGGGTCGACATCCACCATCCCGCTTGTGGTGCGCAGTGACGACATCTTTGAACCCGCCACCCTCCAATGGATGCAGGATGTGACGGCCTACGAGATGACGAAACACAGCGAGATCACGAGTGCGAGGAGCATCGCGAGTGTGCTCGCCTCGATGAACGGGGGTGTCCTTCCACAGGACAGGGGACAGATTGCGGCCCTCCTGAAACAGGTGCCGGAGAGTACCCTCACCAGGTATACAAGCGGCCAGATGGAAGGGGTCATCGAGTTCTCCACGGAGGATTTGGACCTGAACAGCATGAAGGCGCTTCTTGATGATATGCGCACCGATCTCGTCTGGTATGAGACGGAGCCCGGCACCACAGCGGTCTTTACGGGTACCCTGGCGCTCTTCGGTGACATGATCGACGGCATCAAGGACTCCAAGAGTGATATGAACCTGATGGGATTCGGCCTGATCTTTGCCTTCCTCATTCTCATCTACCGGAAAGCGACCGCCATCACCCCGATCATCCCGATCATCATGATCGTCGGCTGGAATGCGGTCATCATGTATGTTCTCGGGCTGGAGTACAATGTCCTCACCGCGACCCTCGGTGCGATGACGATCGGTGTCGCGTCCGAGTACACCATCCTCATCATGGAGCGCTTTGATGAGGAGCGTGAGCGTGGACTCTCCTGTCATGACGCCATTCAGGTGAGTATCCAGAAGATCGGAACCGCGATATCCATCTCCGGTCTGACGACGGTATTTGGCTTCTCCGCCCTCACGCTCTCGGAGTTCCCCATCATGTCGAACTTCGGTCTTGTTACGGTGATCACCGTGGGCTTCTCGCTTGTGGGAGCAATTCTCGTGATGCCGGCGGTGCTTGCCGTCATGAGCCGGATTCAGGACTGGTACGACGCACGACAGCGGGCACGCACTGCCTGAAGCGTCGGGGAATCATCGTCGCAGGGAGGGTATCTGCCCTGCTCTTCTTCTTTTTTTTCGACAGTGCAGCACCATCGCATCTATTGCATACAACCGCATCTGTCCTCTCTGTCGGGAGCCGGGTATTCAGGGACGTTTTGGTGCGGACCGGGTGCGTATCGTACCGCGGACCGCTGAGAACCAGACGCCTGCCGCACAGAGGACTGCGAAGGCGATAAAGGCGTACTGCGTTGCGGTGAGGAGTTCTCCGGTGACGTCCGGGGTGATGACGACCGTTCCGATCACGACCGAAAAGGTGATCATCGCAACGGCCATCGAGAGATTCTGTCCCAGAACCCGCATCGTGGCGGCGGTGGCGGATGCGAGACCTGCCTGTTTATTGCCGACGGAACTCATGATCGAGTTCATGTTGGGCGGTGAGAAGATGCCGTAGCCCAGGCCAAGGACCATCAGGATGCCTGCGATGAAAGAGATTGGTGTATCCTCTCTGACGAATGAGAGGAGAAAGAGACAGACGGTGACGATCAACATGCCGGTGGTGGCGAGGAAGCGTGGCTCAACGCGGTCTGAGAGTCTGCCTGCAAGGGGGGCGCTCAGCGCCATGATGACCGGTTGTGCAAGGAGGATGGTGCCTGCTGCCTGTGGAGTGAGGGCACGGATATACTGGAGATAGAGGGAGAGCAGGAAGGTGATGGCATAGGTGGAGGAGTAGTTGATGAGTGCAGCGATATTCGAACAGGTGAACAACCGGTTGCCGCGGAGGAGGCGGACAGGAAAGATGGGTTCGGTGGTTCGGGATTCCCAGAGAAAGAAACCCAGCAGTCCGAAGGCTCCGATACCTGCGATGGCCACCGCCCAGAGGGCGGGCAGGCGGGAAGCACCGCCGATGAGGAGGACAAGAGAGATGCCGTAGATGATGGTTCCGGGGTAGTCAAAGCGTCTCTTTGGTGAGGTATTCCTGTCCTCCGGGATCACCCGATATCCGACGGCGAGGGCCGCGAGGATTGCGGGTGCGGTCACCAGAAAGAGGGCCCGCCAGCCGAGATATCCCGTGATGATCCCGCCCAGAAACGGTCCTGCAGCAAGGCTTACATAGACGACTGCCGTGTTGATGCCGATGATCTTCCCCCGCTCCCGCAGGGGGTAGTTGGTGGTGAGGAGCGGCAGGGCGGTGGCAAAGGTCATCGCGCTCCCGGTGCCGGCGATGGCCATCCCTGCCATAAGGAGCCCGAAGGAGGGTGCGAGTCCGGCACAGATGAGTCCTGCACCCATGACTATGATTCCGATGAGAAAGTACCGGCGTCTCCCCAGCGTGTCTGCCGTCTTGCCGAACGGCAGCAGGAAGACCGCATACGGGAGCAGAAAGGCGGTCGGGACCCAGCCGAGGAGGGTGGCGGTGACGCCAAACGAGGATGCGATGAGGGGAAGGGCGATCTGCACGCCTGAGGAGATGAACGGGGTGGCAAAGGAGGCAAGGCAGACGGCGAGAAGGATCGCAGTGAGAGTCTTTCGGGGCAGTGGGGATGGTGCGGTATCCATGTAAACTCCGGTACCTATCCGGTAGGGACGGTAAATGAATCAATGTTGGGACGGTTTCCCGGCGGAGACTGGTGTACGGAAGTATGATGATATAGGCAGAACCCCAACATATCCGGTAATGACTGGTGATGCAGAATGAGATGGTATTCAGGTGCCTCCGCTATCCTTTTTGTGGTGCTCTGCACTTCTGCCGCTGTGACAGCATATGGTGGAATGGATGATGCCCCGCACTTTCGGTGGGGACCGTACCTGACGGGAACCACCGTGAATACCACGGTGGTCAACTGGATGAGCACCACCCCGGGCACTGGGAGTGTTTCCTATGCCACCGATGCGGCATACCGCACATCCGGTGGATATACTCGGACGGTGGCGGCAGATGCAAACGCCACTCTGCACCATGTCGTTCTCACCGGTCTTCTGCCGGACACCCGGTATCACTACCAGGTGACCGCCGGTGGGATTGTGTCAGATGATTACACCTTCCGCACCTTCCCGGAAACCGGCCCGTTCACTTTCATCGTCTATGGGGATACTCAGGAGCAGCTCCCATATTTTACGCAGGCAGAACGTCATGCCCTTGTGGTGGAACGGATTGCTACCACAGAGCCGGATGCACTCTTTGTGCTGCATTTGGGCGATACGGTATGTGATGCAGAGAGTGAAGATGAATGGAACCGGTTCTTTGCGGCAGGGGGGCCTCTCTTTGCGAATACCACTCTCGTGCCGGTACTGGGCAACCATGAGAACAATGCCTCCATCTGGTACGAGGCATTCGGCATGCCGGAGTGGTATTCCTTTGACTGCGGGGACGCACATGTTGCGGTGCTGGACTCAAACGACTGGGCGGCCTGCCACTTTGATGAGGAGGCGGCATGGCTGAAGACCGACCTCGAAGAGAACCGGGAGCGCCGGACGGACGCCCCGGAAGCGCCGGTTTTTGTCTCTTTCCACCATCCGCCGTACAGTTCAGGCACCCGTCATCCCGGCGGCTGGACCGATATCCGTGAGCTCTGGTGCCCCATCCTGGAGGATGCCG
>Ga0272441_10002702_pt1 | contig 35418 bp, 34 predicted proteins | sample SSMProp6N_FD_193582 | JGI IMG/M metagenome (GOLD analysis project Ga0272441, IMG submission 193582) | Marine sediment archaeal communities from Little Sippewissett salt marsh, Falmouth, MA, United States - SSM-Prop-6N | ecosystem: Environmental > Aquatic > Marine > Wetlands > Sediment ...
GCACCCGGGCGGCCGTCTCGCCGTATTCCGGTGCGGGGGCGATGACCTTCCAGGCTTCAAACTCCATCTCCCGTGAAGAAGTGCCTGCCCTTACGATTGCTCCCAGGGCCTCGATAGAAGTTATGGACGGATTCGAGGTGGCATCTATCATAAATTTATCACAATCGCCAAAAAACAGGGGTTACAAACCGCTGTTGCGGTTCGTAACCCCTTGTTATTAATGGTACGCCCAGAAGGATTCGAACCTTCGACCCCCGGATTCGTAGTCCGATGCTCTATCCAGCTGAGCTATGGGCGCGCAGTATAAAAAAATATGGCGGAGAGAGGGGGATTCGAACCCCCGGTACACCTTTTAGGGCATACAATCGCTTAGCAGGCGATCGCTTTCAGCCACTCAGCCATCTCTCCGCTGTTTCCTTTTTCTGGCGGAGGGAGCAGGATTCGAACCCGCGAACCTTTCGGTTAACGGTTTTCAAGACCGCCGCCTTCGACCTCTCGGCCATCCCTCCGGAAACTATGTAAAGAGCTTTTTCTTTTTTGCCCCATCGCCGTCTCTGCGGGCAGGGGGTAAAAAAAGAGCCTTAGTTTACTTATCGAGAGCGATTCTGTCAATACCGTTCATATAGGGAATGAGGGCATCGGGTATCACGACGGTCCCGTCTTTCTGCTGGTAGTTTTCCAGAATCGCTACAACCGTTCTTCCTATTGCCAGTCCCGACCCGTTGAGGGTGTGAACGTGCTCGACTTTGCCGGTTTCCTCACGTCGAAATCTGATACCGGCCCTCCGTGCCTGAAAATCCTCAAAATTACTGCAGGACGAGATTTCCCGGTAGGCATCCTGGCCGGGCATCCATGCCTCCAGATCGTAGGTCTTTGCCGAAGAAAATCCCAAGTCTCCCGTACACAGATTGACTACTCTGTAATGAATGCCTAATCGCTTCAGAACCTCTTCGGCATTCAGTGTCAGGGCCTCCAGTTCGTCATAGGACGTTTCCGGTCTGGAAAACTTTACCATCTCCACCTTGTTGAACTGGTGCTGCCGTATCAATCCCCGTGTATCCTTTCCGTAGGAGCCGGCCTCGGCCCGGAAGCAGGGGGTGTAGGATACATAGTAAATGGGAAGAGCTTGTTCATCCACTATCTCGTCGCGGTGTATGTTTGTCACCGGGACTTCTGCCGTCGGTATCATATAGTAGTCTGTCCCCGTTATTTTGAAAAGATCTTCTTCAAATTTCGGAAGCTGTCCCGTTCCGGTCATGCTTTCCCTGTTTACCATGAAGGGAGTCAGGACCTCGGTATAGCCATGTTCACTGACGTGCATGGTGAGCATGAAATTTATAAGAGCCCTCTCCAGCATCGCTCCCGCGCCGCGATAGAGGGTAAATCGTGCACCCGTAATCTTGGCGCCCCTGGCAAAGTCCAGAATATTCAGGTTTTCCCCGATATCCCAGTGAGGCAGCGGCTCAAAATCGAAGGCCGGTTTCTCGCCCCATTCCCTCACCACGGGATTGTCGTCCTCTCCCGTCCCCGGGGGGACCGATTCGTGGGGGAGGTTAGGGATTATCATTATTATATCATGAAGGGTGGCCTCCACGTCTTTGAGCGAGTCGTCGAGCTTTTTGATGCGGCTGGAAACATCACTCATTTTCCCTATAAGATCTGAGGCATCTTCCTTGTTCTTTTTTCTCGCACCTATCTCTTTTGAAACGGTGTTTCTCTCACTTCTCAGGGTCTCAACTTCCTGAAGAACGTCTCTCCTCTTCTGCTCCAGCTCGGAAAACTTGTCGAGGTCGATATCCTGGCCCCGCTCTTCCATCTTCGAGCGAACATGGTCTATATTTTCTCGTACGTATTTTATATCAAGCATATCTTCATTAGTCCGTTTTTCTGACCCTCCCAAAGGGCAATTCTCACTATCACTTAGCGCACCCGAAGTCAATAGCTTTGTCTCAGGCAAGTGACAACTTCGAGGTTAAGTGTCTATTTTCTTCCCGGAACCTGTTGTGTTGCTCCGGCGGGAAGCAGCGCGGTTCCGAACGGATTTAAGAATTGCTGAAACTTCACTGCATTTCATAAGCCAGGCACAGAGGGCAAAAAGGACAATTCCGCCCACTATCGATATGGCGAGGATAAAAATCCGTTCATTAAAGGGACTTTCATTGTTCCAGTGCAAGCCGTAAAGGATAAAATAGAGAAAGCCGCCCATGGCGAGCGACGATGCAGTCACCTTTGCGACTGAGAGGAAAAAGTCTCCTTCGAGGAATGTCCCGATACGACCTTTCAATATTATAAAGAGTAAGAGTACGTTCAGAAAGGAGGAAATGGACGTGGCAAGGGCGAGCCCCGCGTGCTTGAGGGGAAACATCAGGGCGATACTGAGTATGATATTTGCCACGATTGCGATTACGGCAGCCCTGACGGGCGTTTTCGTGTCCTGGAGAGAATAAAAGGCCGATACAATGATCCTGATGGCCGAGAATGCACAGAGTCCCAGTGCATAATAGAGCAATGCCCTCGAAGTCAGTACTGTGGAGAGCAGGTCAAATCTTCCCCGCTGGAAGAGCACCGAGATTATCGGTTCTCTCAGGACGATCAGTGCAACCATGGCGGGAATGGTCACAAAGAGGATCAGCCGAAGCGAAAAGGAGAGCGTTTTTTTCAGTTCCCCGTACTCCCCCCGTGCAACCTGCTCGGAAAAGCTCGGAAGGGATGCCGTTCCTATGGCAATCCCGAATATCCCGAGCGGCAACTGGACCACCCTGTCGGCGTAATAGAGATAGGACACACTCCCCTCAGGAAGAAACGAGGCGAGCAGTGTTCCGACGAATATATTGACCTGGTAGACTGCGGCACCGAAGACCGCCGGGAGCATCAGGAGACCTATTTTTCTTATACCGGGATGTCTGAAATGAAAATTCGGTTTCAGCCGTACCCCCAGAGAGCGGAGAACGGGGATTTGCATGGCAAGCTGCAATATCCCACCGATCATAACGCCGACGGCAAGGGCAAAGATCGGCTCGGCGAATAAATGTCGTACTGTTAGCGCGGCAATAATAATCGAGATATTGAGGGCCACCGGGGCGAGGGCAGGTGCGGCAAAGTGCCTGAGGGAATTGAGGATCCCCATGCAGAGTGCCACGAGAGAGATAAAAAATATGTAGGGAAACATGAATCTCGTGAGAAGCACCGTCAACTCATATTGCGCGGGCACCTTCGTAAAACCGGGTGCAATGAGGGTGACAATAAAAGGTGAAAGGAGAATGCCGATAAGGGACACGAAAGCAAGTATTATAGAGAGCAGCGTGAAGGCGATATTGGCGAGTTCAAAGGCGTCCTCCTTCGATTTTTTCTTCAGATATTCGGTAAAGACGGGTACGAAGGCGATGGTAAGGGAGCCCTCGGCAAAGAGGCGTCTTAAAAGATTCGGAATTCTGAAGGCAACGAAAAAGGCATCCGTTGCAAGCCCCGCTCCGAAGAAGGCGGCAACCACCATGTCACGGAGAAACCCGAAGATCCTGCTGAGCAGTGTGGCAAGACCAACCGTACCCGCCGCCTTTACGACACGTCTGCTTTCTTTTTCATGGCCTTGCTTGCGATTTTCCATAGGAAAGAAATGTCCTGGTTTTTAGAAAACAGAGGCAATGGATTCGACGTCTTCCTTTCCTATGCCCGAGACGGAGATTCTCTTGTTCCTCGATTTGTGACCCGATAGAATCGTAATTTGTGACTTCCTGACGCCCAGCAGATCGGAAAGGACTCGGATGCAGGCTTCGTTTGCCTTTCCCTCGACAGGCGGCGATGTAATCTTCAGCTTCAGCGCATCATCCTGAATCCCGGCGATTTCAGATCTCGATGAGCGCGGAATGACTCGAATGCTGAAAACAACGCCCTCTTTTGTTTCTTGTATGGAAATCATATATCAACCCGGATCCTGTAGAGAAGAATCACGAAAGATAGCGCTATTTGAAATAGAGTGCCATTTGCATCAGAGTCCTCACGAGAAAGCTCTGAAGAAATATTATGATAAAGATGACGATAATGGGGGAAATATCAATCCCGATACCGCGAAGCGGAGGAATCCACCTCCCCATGTAATATCTGACATAATAGAGGAGAGGTTCCGTGACCTTGTAGAGAAACTGAACAACCGGGTTGTAAGGGTCGGGATTAACCCAGGAGATTAATGCCCTTATGATAATTATCCACATATATAATGTCAGACCTATATCGATGATTCTGGCAACGGCCTCTAACAGATTTCCGATAACAAACATTATTTCTCCTTGACAACAAATGGTAATTAATGTGTTTAAGTAATTATTGTCAGGTCAAAAGTCAAGTTTATATTTCTTTTGAATCTGATGGCTTATAGCAAAAGTGAGGAGGAATTGTCCGATATGTTGCAAGGACAGAAGGTAACGATAATCGGTGGCGGAAATATGGGAGAGGTCCTGGCACGTGGCATCATTTCGGCGGGGCTGACGGAAGCAGAGGATGTGACCATCTCCGATCTGGCAGGCGACAGACTGGAGTACCTGGGAAAAAATTACGGTGTCACTGTGACCGGGAGTAACAGAGAGGCGCTGGAAAATGCAGCCGTTGTTATTCTCGCCGTGAAACCGCAGATTATGGGAGAGGTGCTTCGTGAAATAACTGATTCCCTTCGTGGAGACGAACTTTTTATATCAATTGCAGCGGGCATTCCCCTCGGTTTTCTGGAGGAAAATCTGGGAGGAGAGGCCCGCGTGATCCGTGTCATGCCCAATACGCCTGCACTCATAGGGGCGGGCGCTGCGGCACTCGCGCCGGGGAGCTATGCAACGGAACAGGACCTTGCCCTTGCCGGCGAAATTTTTGATTCCGTGGGGATTTCGATAATCGTAGCAGAGGAGCTTATCGATGCCGTCACCGGTCTCAGTGGAAGCGGCCCCGCATACGGATTTATGATTATAGAGGCCCTGAAGGAAGGAGGAGTCAGAATGGGGCTCGACGAGGATATTGCTCTCACCTTGGCGGCCCAGACCCTGCTTGGTGCGGCAAAACTCTGCCTTGTGGGGGATAAAACACCATCGGAGCTGACCGCCATGGTGACCTCTCCGGGGGGCACCACGATCGAGGGTATCAAGGCCCTTGAGAGGGGCAGGCTGAAAGAAACACTTGTTTCGGCCGTCGAGGCCGCCACATCCCGGTCAAAGGAGCTGGGAAAAGGCGAGAAATCGTTCGTTAACGGATTGTAAGCCGGTGATTCCTGAAACACAGGGGGGATATAATCCTTAAAAGAGAGGGGTGGTATTCCTTACGGGAGAAAGGGAGTTGTTCCATGTCAAAAAAAGTACTGGTTCCGATTGCCGACGGTTCTGAAGATATCGAGGCGGTTTGTATTATCGATGTTCTCAGACGTGCCGAGGCCGATGTGACGGTTGCCTCGGTGAGCGAGGAATTGCAGATCACGGCCTCACGGGGAACGAGAATTGTGGCCGATAACTATATCGCCGAATGCGTTGATGAGGCCTATGACCTTATTGCGCTGCCCGGCGGCATGCCGGGTTCGGAGAATCTCCGTGATTCGGAGGAGCTGACGGAGATGTTGAAGCGGCAGAGGGGGGAAGGGCGCCTCTATGCCGCTATTTGTGCCGCACCGGCCGTTGTGCTGCAGCACCACGGCCTTTTGGATTCACTCCTCGCAACCTGCCACCCCTCATTTGTGGGGGAACTTGCAAACAGGGAGATGGTCGAATCACGAGTTGTTGTCGATGGTACCTGTATTACGAGCCGTGCCCCCGGAACGGCTATTCAATTCGCTTTGAAACTTGTCGAGATGCTCTACGGCAGGGAGAAGGCCGATGAGGTGGCGTTGCCCATGGTGGTTGCCTGAATTGAACAGCGAGCACATTCCCCGCTGCTTGCGGCGGGGTTAGCAAGCGAATATAAAACAAACAGTTTCCTTAACAATCGGAGATTCCTCGCAACTTGTTGCGAGGAGCTTCAAATAAAAAGGGGGCTCATTGAGCCCCCTTTCTCGTGAAACTTTCAAAAGCAATCTCAGTCTTTGAAGAGTTTATAGAATTTATCGATGATACCCTTTTTTTCTTTGGATTCATCGGTCGTAGGAGGTTTTTCCTTTACCTCTTTCGCCTTTTCTTTACCTTCCGGGACCGAAACCGGGGCTTCCGGTTTTTCCTGCTCGGGTTCCGTCGTTGTTTCCGGTTTTTCCTGCTCGGGTTTTGCCGCTGCTTTGGGTCTTCGTCTTCTCGGTCCTCTTCTTCTTGGGGGTTTCCTCGGGGCTTTCTCTTCCTGGTCAAGAGGAGCTTCTTCTTTTTCGACCATTTCGACTGTTTCCACCGTTGGCTCAAAGGCCGAGATCTCTCTCTTTACCAGTTTAAAGTCGGATTCCCCCCACAACATATCAGGATCACCTGAGATATTGATCGATACGTCATGCAGGTCTTCCAGTTTGCTCAGTTCGCTCCGTTTCTGATTCAACAGGTACTGGCTGACCTCATGAGGGAGCGTCACAATGATGTTCGCCAGATTCTCCTGGACAGTTCTGGACTTTATCTTCCGGAATGCACTGAGGGCCATGTACTCGATGGTCGGTCTCAGGCCGCTTCCCTTGCAGTGACGACAGGTTGTATAACTTATTTCCTGAATGGTTGATTGTTTCTTCTGTCGTGACAGTTCAAGAAGGCCGAATTTGGATATCTTCGCAAGCTGGATTCTCGACCTGTCGACACTTAAGGCGTGTTTAAAGGTTTTTTCTACCTCGAGGATATTTTTCCTGTCCTTCATGTCGATAAAGTCGATAACGAGCAGGCCTCCGAGGTCTCTCAGCCGAAGCTGCCGGGCTATTTCGACGGCTGCCTCAATATTTGTCTTGAAGGCCGTTTCTTCCACATCCTTCCTGCCTGAGGCACGGCCCGAGTTTACGTCTATTGTTATGAGGGCCTCTGTCGGGCTTATGATGATATAACCGCCGGACTTCAAGTTGGCCCTTTCCTGGTAGATTTCACTTATCTGATCTTCTATGTCGTATTTATCGAAGATCGGTATTTCATCCTTGTATTGCTTTATCATTCTCACGTTTCTCGGTGAGACGGCCTTGCAGTAGGCCTTCAATTTTCTCAGGGTCTCTATGTCATCGACGAATACCTCTCTGATGTCCGATGTATAATAATCCCTGAATGAACGGACAGCGAAATCACTTTCCTCATAGATGAGATCCGGGCCCTGTGTCTTTCCCGCCTTTTTTTTCAGGTCATTCCAGAGTCTCAGAAGCATCTGGTAGTCGCGGTGCAGTTCCTGCTTCGTCCTATTCATACCGGCAGTGCGGACGATAAATCCCATCTCACCGTCCTTTATTACCTGGTCCATCAGATCTTTGAGTCTTTTCCTGTCGGTTTCGTCTCCAATCTTTCTGGAGATTCCACCATTCCGTTTATTCGGCATAAGGACGAGGTACCGGCCCGGCAATGATAACTGGGTTGTGAGCATCGCCCCTTTTGAGCCCTTTGCCTCTCTCACCACCTGGACGAGCACTTCCTTTCCGGTGGAAAGCTTGCCATCCTTATCGAAATATTCCCTGTCGACGTCACGCAGGGGTAGAAAACCCATCTTGTCATCTCCGTAATCCACAAAGGCGGCCTGGAGTCCCTTTCTGACATTTCGGATAACTGCTTTATAGACATTGCCGATCGTCGGTTCCCTCACCGACGTCTTGATGGTGTATTCTATAAGGGAGCCGTCTTCTATGATTGCCATACGGCTTTCTTCTTCGTCTATAGTATTTATGAGCATTTTTTTCGTCATACAAAAACCTATCCTTCCGTTAGAGAAATGTCTCCACTTCTCCTTTTCCCTCCCGTATTATTTCAGGGATATCATCGACAAGATTTATTACGCTTGACAATTCGGATCCCAGAATACCTCCGTCTATGACCATATCGACTTTATTTTTCAGTTCTTCATGCATGTCAACGGGATCGGTCATTATTTCATTCTGCTCCGATTTTACGCTTGTGCTGATAATGGGGTGGCCAAATTCACTGGCAAGCGTGAGGCATATCTTGTTGTCCGGCACCCTGATGCCCACCGTTTTTCTCTTTGGCAGGAGAATTTTGGGGACCAGCCTCGATGCCCCCAGAATAAAGGTATAGGGTCCCGGCAGGAAATGCCTCATTATCTTGTAGGTGTGATTCGAGACGACGGCATATTGACTTATATCGCTGAGATCGGAACAGACAAAGCTGAAGGGCTGTTTGACGCTCCGCTTCTTGATTTCATAAATTTTTTCTATGGCCCGCTTGTTGAAAAGGTCACACCCTATACCGTAGACTGTATCGGTCGGGTAGACGATTATTCCACCGTCGTTCAAGACTTCAATAGCCTTCCGAATAAGTCGCATCTGGGGATTTTCATTATTTATTGCCAGTAACATCTCGTGTGTATCCCTTTTATATCCTTGACTTCACAAGCCTCTGGTCAATATATCAGACATTGACTTCGTCAATCTGAGAAGGATCCAACTCCTTTTTAGCGTAGTCGAGATAAATCCGATCCTTGATGAAAAGATCAAATAAATCTTTATCGAGAAGATTATCTTCTACCATAAATTCGAGGATCTTTATAGCGCCTGAAAGCATATTTCCCTTCCGGTAGGGTCGATCTCCCGCTGTCAGGGCTTCAAATATGTCCGCAAGTGCCAGAATTCGTGCCTGAAGGGGGATATCGTCTCCCTTCAAACCCTTGGGATAGCCCGTGCCGTTGATAAATTCATGGTGTGAGGCGGCATAGTGGGGAATATTCCTCAGCTTTTTGGGGAAGGGCAGCTGAGAAAGAATATCATAGGTGAGCGCCGCGTGGCCGTTGATGACATTCTTTTCATCTTCCGTGAGGGTCCCCTTGCGGACACAGAGGTTCTTTACCTCCTCATCAGAAAGAAGCTGTCTTTCTTCTCCCTTTATCTTCCATTTCCTCGAGGCAATTTTTTTTACCCGTTCTATCTTCTCGTCAGACATGAACTCTGACCCCACGTTGACACTTTCGATAAAATCAAAGTCTTCGTCGAGCGATTTCAGATCCTTCTCGTATGAACCGTTATCGCTGTAAGCCTTCGATGATTCGGAGGATGTTCTGTGCCTTTTTATGTGGTCAATCTCAATGTCTCGTTTTATAACCTCAAAACGGGTTTTGAGCAGGTTGATCCGGTCATAGATCGATTCTAACTTTGTCGATTTATCCATGACATATTCGGGAACCGCTATCTTTCCCACATCGTGGAGCCACGCCGCCATCGCCAGTTCATTCATCTGGTTCCCGTCAAGGAATACGTCCCTGAAGGGTCCCTCATTCGTGTCATTGATCTTCTCGGCGATATATATCGTTAGTTCTACAACACGGCGGCCATGATTCCCCGTATAGGGGGATTTTTCGTCAATTGCCGTGGCGATCGATTTGAAAAAGGATTCAAGGAGTAACCGCAGGTCACGTATCAGGCGGTTGTTGGTCAGGGCAACCGCCGCCTGGGATGCCAGCGACTCAGTCAATCTCTGACATTCCGGTGAGAAGGGGATTATCTTTCCTCCCGGGCCGTCCATTGCATTCAAGAGCTGAAGGACCCCTATCGTGTCGTTTTCGTGGTTTCTCAGGGGGACCACAAGCATGGATTGGGAGTGGTATCCCGTCGAGGAATCAAACCTTCTCGTTCCCTTAAAATCAAAATTTTCGGTATTGTAGACATCATCGATATTAACCATCTCACCCGACAGTGCCGCATAGGATGAAACATTTTGGTAATTGGGGGTGCCATCTTCATTGTACAACCGTATGGGGGGCCAGGTAATGTCTCCCGCGGAGCCTCCCATCCTCACATTAAGTGAATCGGTCTGGGCGATTGAAAAGAGCAACTCCTTCTCGTCATCATCAACTATATAGAGTGTGCCACCGTCGGCTCCCGTGAACCTTCTGGCCTCGTCCACAATCATTTCAAGCAGACGGTCTATGTCGGGTTCGGCAGAAAGTGCGAGGCCAATCTGTGTGAGTTTTTCTATCTCTTCCAATTGGTGTTGTGTAAAATCCTTGACGTAATCAACGACATTGTCCAGCAGATCATTCATTCTTTCGTTCTCGGTAAATGCCATGCCCACTTTGTTTGTCTTCTTTTTGGCCATCACGATCACCTTGGCTACACTGTATATCATCTAATTGCTCGGTATTCAAACTATTATGTGGCTGTTGGCGAAGAAGGCGCCCGATTAGTCAAGGCCCTTCAATTGAAGGAAGGTGTTTTCAATTGAGGGGCGAGCGTATTCATCACTGCTTGCAGCGGAGGAAGCGAGAGAATAAAAAACAAACATTCTTTCAAACAATCGGAGATTTCCCGCAACCTGTCGAAGCAAAGGTCACTGCACTATTTATGGGGGGTGAGGTGAGTTTTCACTTTGTTATTGAAAACCTTCCTTCGAGGATATAGTATGACCCATCAATTTGAGAAGGTGATTTATGAAGAGGAAACAGATAGGGATTCTTCCCGGAGATGGTATCGGGCCCGAGGTCATGCAGGAGGCCGTCAAGGTTCTGAAAGCGGTGGAGAATAAGTTTCAATTGGGGATGGAGTTCACCGAAGCGGATGTCGGCGGGTGCGCCATTGATTTACATGGGAAGGCTCTGCCGGGAGAAACCTTGGAAATCTGCGAGAAGAGTGACGCCATCCTTTTCGGTTCAGTGGGGGGTGCGAAATGGGAACATCTGCCTCCTGAGCAGCAGCCGGAGAGGGCTGCCCTCCTTGCCTTGAGAAAGCATTTCAAGCTTTTCTGCAATCTGAGACCAACCAGGATATTCAAGAAGCTTGAGGCTTCGAGTCCCCTTCGCCCCGATATAGTAAAACGAGGATTTGATATTCTCTGTGTCAGGGAACTGACCGGGGGTATTTACTTTGGTGAGCCCAAGGGAAGGAAGGGTGAAGGGCCGGAAGAGATGGCCTTTGATACCATGGTGTACAGAAAAGGTGAGATCGAGAGAATTGCACGGATGGCCTTCAATGCCGCCAGAATGAGAAAGAAGAAAGTCACATCGGTGGATAAGGCGAATGTTCTTACGTCGATGGTTTTTTGGAGAGAGGTGGTTACCGAAGTAGGGCTGGAGTACGACGATGTGGAACTCGATCACATTTATGTTGACAATGCCACGATGCAGCTGATCAAAAATCCCGATCGGTTTGACGTGATGCTCTGCGGCAACATGTTCGGCGATATCATCTCTGATGAAAGCGCCATGCTGACCGGTTCACTGGGGCTTCTCCCCTCGGCCAGCCTCAACGAAACAGGGTTTGGTCTCTATGAACCGGCGGGCGGTTCAGCGCCGGATATCGCGGGTAAGGGGATAGCAAATCCCATTGCCCAAATTATGTCGGCAGCCATGATGCTGCGATATAGTTTCGGTTATGGAGATCCAGCCAATGCTATCGAACGTGCCGTCGAGTCCGTTATAAGTGACGGTATTCAGACACCCGATATCGCAACGGATAGGAAAAATGAAGTGGGAACGGCCGAGATGGGAGACGCAATTTTCGAACGTATTATGATCGGGAGTACACCCGTAAATCCCGCCTTGTAGGCGGAGGTTCTTGGAGAATCAGCTTCTTTGCGGTCATAGTTCATCCGTTATCTATAAAAAATAGTTAAATAGCCTTTTCTCAAAGGGTTTTATAATATGCCGCAATCACTTGTGACAATAGTTTCTCTGTGGCGGTGCGTCATGAGCCACGGAATTTCGCGAGACAGGTGAAACTGCTGCTCATCACTTGTGACGACTTAGATACCTCATTACATTTCAGATCATTTCGTTTATGGCTTAAACTCACTGCCACGATGCGAAACTTTCCGGGTAAGGAAATAGAAGGTTGGTGCTCGCCGCAACGCCTTGCGAGGAATCTCCGGTTGTTAAGGAAACTTTTTATGGTATATTCTCAATTCATGAGCGGAAGGCGAATACTATATCCCATTTTAAGTGTGCATCTTGCTCCCGCATAAAGAGTGGGGATCGAGGATGCAAGGGGTGAAGTGTCACTTGTAACGTACAATCCTTCCTTGTTTCCTTCTTCATAGACGTTCTACGAGATAGGTGATAACTGCCTGAACGAGAGTATAAAATTAAATCGTGATCAGATACTATATCGTTCCGTCCGCCTTGGATATTATTGCAGTCATTCCGGGAAAAATATAATTCTACGAGGCCCCAAAAATAATTGAAGATAGAGCCGAATTTCACCTTGACATTTAGGGAGAAATGGCTTTATTAGCGCAATCCTTTTTAACTGCGTTATGTCTTGCGTAGGTCAAAAAGCAAAAAATTTTCAAATAGAAGGAATAAGAATTTGATGAAGGCATTATCTCTTGTGAACGGAATTTACTATGAGCACTTTGTGCAATCGGCACGGTCGATTGCTGAAAATCTCGGACTTATTATAGCGGGAAGTATTATCTATGCAGTCGGTATCAATGGCGTCCTTATTCCCCAGGGTTTGCTCAGTGGAGGGCTTGTGGGGCTGGCCGTACTCATCCATTACCTTTTACCCTTCACGGCCGTCGGAATGGTGTATCTGGTGCTGAATGTACCCCTTGTTTTCCTGGGATTGACCAATATTAGCAAGAGGTTTGTCTTATATTCCCTCTTCGGCTTGATCTTTTTATCGGCGAGCCTCTCGATTATTCATACGCCTGTTCCCGATATATCCGATCCTATTCTGGCGGCTATCCTTGCAGGTGTGATCTGTGGTACCGGGTCGGGACTCGTATTCAGATCGCTGGGGTCATCGGGTGGAATGGATATCGTCGGTATTTATCTCAATAAGAAATTCGGCTTTCGGATAGGCTCGGTACTCTTTGCCTCGAACGCCCTTGTTCTTGCCGCCGGTTTCTATCTTTACGATATACAGCTATCCCTCTATTCGGTCATTTTCATATATACGAGCAGCAAGGTGACCGATGCAATATTGACGGGCTTTAATCGAAGAAAATCACTGCTGATCGTTTCTGAAAACTCCGAGGCTATTGGAGAGAAGATTCTCAAAAAGATGGGACGGGGTATGACCTACCTGAGGGGTGAAGGCGCATTCACGAGAAAGGAAAAAAACGTGATTTTCACCATTACAACCCTGACAGAACTTCCAAAGATGAAAGAATTGATTCTCAAGGAAGACCCCGAGGCATTTATCGTCGTTAATGATACACTTGAAGTCCTGGGCAAAAGACATGGCAAAAAAAAGGTATATTGAGAATACGCTACATTGTCCTTGTTACGGTTTATCTATAGTATAAGCAGAAGCATTATGCGTCACAAGTGACTTGCGGCAAAGAGGGGATGGTGGTACGGAAATGCACACCTTCAGATGTTGCTATGATGGACGAGATAATAAATGAGGCGGTCTGCCATCAGGGGGATAATTCCTGAAGACTGGTGTTGAGAACCGTAGATGACGAGAGATGAGCTCGAACATGAATTGAACAGCGAGTGCAGATCCTGCTGCTTGCGGCGGGATTAGCGAGCGAATATAAAACAAATATTTTCCTTAACAATGGAGATTCCCCGCAACTTGTTGCGGGGAGCTTCAGATCGATGACGGGGTGGCCTTCTGGATTTAAGACATAAAAACGTGTCAGAGGATGTCGTGGGAATGGAATCTCTGGTTATCACATACAGAATAAAAAAAAGGCGGGACATACTATCCCGCCTTTTTTTTAGCATGTTGTTACAATTCAGTCATTCATTGTGTAGGTATCTTTCAGGGCAAAGACCTGTTTATCCCAGACTCTCTGATACCGGGCTTCATCCACTGCGGGTTTTCTGATCATCTTCAGACAGTATTCCATCTGCGCTTCCGTCGTCATCGGTTTGCTGTAGAGACCGAGTGCGAAGTTCGAGAAATCTCTCACATAGCAATCAAACATCTGGTCGATGATGTCATTATCGACGTTGTGAGTGGGCGCGTTTTCAAGGATGAGTTGGCCATAGACGATGAGGGTAAACATTTCACCGACGGTGAGCGTAAAGTCGGGGTTCATCCCCTGCGATTTTTCCGGTGTGGCGTTGATCAGCATTTCCTTGAAGATGTTAATCTGCTCCTTGAAGATGTTCAGGTTGGGCAGATCAAATTTGTCATAGACGATGTTGTAATCGTGGAACTGGACCTTGCCGAGGCCCTTGGTCGGTCCCTGATCCCAGAGGAAATCATCGCTCCTTCTGTCGTTGACCGTTCCCAGTTCCACATATTCTTTGGGATTGAAGAGGTAGTTCTGCATGAACTTGACGATGAGCATGATGTTTACGTGGACCGTCCCCTCGAGTTTGGGAAGTGCCCTGATATCACGGCCCGCCATCTCGAAATAGGTATCATTTTCGAAGCCCTTGGCTGCAATCACATCCCAGAGGAGGTTGATCACTTCCTCTCCCTGCGTCGTGACCTTCATCTTCATGGTGGGATCGTAGAGCAGATACCGCCGGTCCTCGGCAGAGGCGGTCCTGATATAATCGGAGCACCTGAGGCCGAAGAGTTTCATCCCCGTCAGCCGTACATAGGCGTCGGTAAACATCTGTTTGACATGGGGCATATCGGTGACGTACATTCCGTAGAGCATACGGTGCGAGGCGTGGTTGAGAGCCTCGTAAAAGGCATGGGTGCAGATACCGATCGAGGCCCACCCGAGGTTATATTTTCCCACATTGACCGTGTTTAACATGTCATCCCAGGCCGCCGGGCCTTTCTTGAGGATATCGGCCTCGGTGACAGGATAGTCGTTCAACTTGAAATCCGCCACATAGGACTGGACGTTCACGATATTTTTGATGAGTTCGTACTGTTTGTGGTGGAAATTTGAGACGAAGAAGACATAATCGCCCGTGTCGGACATTTTTCCGAAGGTGGAGACCATCTCGGCCTCGTTTCCGTTTCCGATGTAGTATTTTTCGCCGTTTGCCAGATAGGTCCCGTCGGGCTGCGGCGTGAGGGTCATCTCCGAGGAATAGATATCCGCTCCGTGGTCACGCTCAGAGAGCCCGAAGGCAAAGATGGCGCCCTCATTGAGAAGTTTCGCCGCCTTCTTCTTGGCCTCTTCATTATCGCTCATCCAGATGGGACCGAGGCCGAGGATCGATACCTGCCAGGTATACCAGTAGTGCAGGCCATAGAAACCGAGGAGTTCATTGAACTCGCAATTCCGCCATGTGTCCCAGCGGTAATTGTCGTCGAGGCCGTATTTCGTCGGTGTCAGGAGCTGGGCAAATATCTTTTCATCCTTTATGAAATCGAGAAAGTCCCGATACCATACCCGCGCGTGGTCATCTTCTTTGAGCTTGACCTTGCCCTTCCTCTCGAAAAACTCGATGGTTTTCAGCATGATGTCCCGTGAACGTTCATCGGGATATTCGCGACTGTGTTTTTTCGGATTTAACAGAACCATGTATGCCCCCCTTACGTAAGTTTTTGATAGTACTATTATTGCTAAGTACATTCTGAAACGATATACTATATTCGGCACTATTTCATTATGTACACACCGTTCATCAAAACCCTACACCACGAATCCATCTATCATGAAACGGCACGGTGATAAAGAAAATTTTACAGGACCTCTCTTTGTCTCGCCCTGTTGATTAAAACGAAGAGCGAGGGCATTCCCCTCCCCTTGGGGAGGGGCAAGAGATGAACACTTAATAATATTTTGAGAATTTTCTTGAAAAAAATAATGCCACGGTTTAGTCTATCGGCATCCTGTTAACATCGCGGTATATTGCTTCAAATTTTCATCTGAGATTCATGTCTTACGGAGAAGGGGGTATGGTCCGGTCGGCAAGACCCTGTTTCTTGCCTCGAGATTTGGGGTCTTCGCGCTATTCCAAGGGTAACTGTTTTCTTACGTTTGCCATACTTCATGGAAAAATTATATTGATGAAAAACAGTAAAGGAAGAGGGAGGATACTATGAAGAATGCAAAAGGTTTCTCGTTGTGGATGAAAGTGGTGGTTATTGTCGCGGTAGTATTATGGTGCAGCCCGGTGCTTGCCTTCGATGTTGCAGAATGGAATACCGGTACGAGTGCGGCCCAGGCCCCGACAGGAACGCTGACTACTGGTGGTAATAACCTCAATACGGGAGGAGGCCTGATTGATACCTTTGGTGGCGATATTTGGATGCTCGGTGGCAATCTTCTTACCGAAGGAGGGGCCATTACTACAGAGGGTGGCGATATTGATGCAGGGACGGGCAGTGTGACTGCCGATTCGGTGACCGCTAATACGGTGACCGGCCTCGTAGTGGAAACATCCGGTGGGGGTGTCACTCTGCAGGACAACACGATAAGTGGAACCATCGGTAACATCACGACGGTAAACGCGACCGATGTGAATACGACCAATGTAACGGCAACTGGCACTGTTGAAGGTGCCACGCTGCAGACAGACACTTTGGGTGTCGTCATCAGCGACGGTGACATCGATGCAACCGGCACGATAAGCTTGACAGATGGTGCCGGTGTGACAGTGATTTCCGGCGGTGCTTTGGGTGTCATGAATCCTAATGGGGGACTTCTTGTCGATGATACGATGGCGGGTATGGGATATGGCGGTTACTCCGTGATCTGCGATGATTCGGGTGCAATCATGGAGGGCGGCACGAATAGTGTTGGAGTTGACGAAACGGGTGCCTACATGACCGATGGTACCGCATCGGTGAGTACGTCCGGCGGCGAGGCGAATATGTCCTCCGGTGGCGGCGATGTGACCGTCACCGACACGGAGGTGAGTGTGACCGTGAATAACGGAGAAGCGACACACGGACTTACTGTCGGGGTCAACCAAACCTCCCTGAGCGGCGGGACGGGTTCCACGACCCTGACGCTTAATGATGACGAGGCACTTCTGGACAACGAACTCAATATGGACGGCAACAAAATCACCAACGTGGCAAACGGTGTCCACCAGTATGATGCGGTGAACAAGGGCCAGCTCGATGATGTTGCCGAGATGGCCTATCAGGGTATCGCCGCAGTCGCCGCAATGTCAGCCATACCGCAGCCGATGGCGGGACACCGCTTTGCCATCGGGATCGGTGGTGGTACCTATAAGGACGAGGGGGCCTTCGCAATCGGTGGGAGCGCCAATCTGACAAAGAACCTTCGTCTCACCGGCTCGGTGGGAGTGACGAGTGACAGCGCAGTGGGTGCCGCGGGCGTCGGCTTCAGCTGGTAAATTATTTTTTCGGTAACGAGCGGAGCGCCTTGCCTTCTCATGAGAGAAGGTGGGGCGCTTTTCTTTCAGTCTCAAAATTTCACCCGGGATAAGAGTATGGCAGATAGCCGCTTTCCTTTTTTCAAATCGGGACTGTGCGCTATGCCACCGGTGTTTCCTGCAAGGTTGGATAAACTATGTGAAAAGAGAAAAAAAGGCCCGGCAACAAAGTGACCGGGCCTCATGTTGCTTCAGTCATCTCGGAGATTGGTTCTCAGTCCCAGAGACGGATGATTGTCCTTCCTTTGTGCTGGCCCTGGAGCATCAGATCGATCTTCGAATCCAGTTCTTGAAGCGACGTTTCAGAGGTCAACCGGTCAAGCCAGGGGATTTTCCACTCCTTTGCGATCTTGTCCCAGACCTTCTGTCGCATCGGCATGGGGCAGTTCTGGGAATCGATCCCGATCAGCGAGACCCCTCGCAGGATAAAGGGAAAGACGGTGATTGGCAGATCGGGAGCAGCCACGTTGCCGCAGCTGGTCACCGCTCCGCCGGGAGCCGTCGATCGTATCGATGTCGAGAGGATCGGTCCTCCCAAGGTATCGATACTTCCGGCCCACCTGACTTTGAGGAGCGGTCTCGGACTCTCGTCGGTGGCCTCTTCGATACTGATGACCGATTGGGCCCCGATCTCTTTCAGGTAGTCCGTCTCATCGACGATACCGTTGACGGCGACGACGGAGTAGCCGATCTTTGACAGGATCGAGACGGCGATGCTCCCGACACCACCGGTGCCTCCCGACACCAGTACATCACCCATCTCCGGGGTAATGCCGTAATCGACGAGCCGGTATACCGATAGGGCGGCTGTAAAGCCTGCCGTGCCATAGACCATGCTTTCCCTGAGGGTAAGATTTTCGGGGAGCCTGACGATCCACTCTGCGGGAACGCAGATATACTGGCCGAAACCACCTGCCGTATTCATCCCCAGGTCGTAGCTGGTGACAATTACCTTCTCGCCCGGCTTGAATGCATCACTCTTGCTCTCTTCGACCACACCGGCGGCATCGATGCCGGGAGTATGGGGATAGTTTCTGGTGACACCCCTGTTTCCTATTGCGGAAAGCGCGTCTTTATAGTTTAACGATGAATAATCAACCCTGACAATGACATCCCCTTCGGGGAGATCGTCGAATGACAGGTCGGTCAGCCTTCTGATAAACTGATTGTCCTCTGTTTCCGTAACCCTGAGTGCCGTATATGTTTTTTGACTCATTCAATACTCTCCTTTTGCTGGTAAATAGATTGCTGCATAGCGAAAATTTCGAATTCCTCTTCCCCACATTCTCACAAGGATAGTGACGCGATATATCCTGTGACAATAGAGTCAGAGGAAAACTATAGGTGTCTGAGAAAACCTCCTTGATGCGACAGATATAGAAGCAAGGTAATGTGATGTCAAGAAGAAAAGTCTCTGCGAGAGGGTCGATAGGAGGTCGCGAGAAAATGAATGGGGGAGGTGTGCTCTATAGAACCACCGGCAGATGTTTCTCTTTTTCGAAAAACTGCTTTAGTGTAGAATATATCCGATATAGTGTGATAGTATCTCTAAAGATGTACTGTCAGTGTGAGGGTGAAGGTGGAGGAAAGTGCTGTGTCAGACAACGTCATGGACCGGGCTTCGCAGAAATGGGCGGCGATCTGTCATCTGAGTGCCCTGGTCGGGCTCCTGGGAAACGGAATAGGCTTCTTTCTGGCTCCTCTCATTGTATGGCTTGTCAAGAGGCAGGACAATCCCTTTATCGATGAACAGGGAAGGGAGGCGGTGAACTTTCAGATTACGATGCTCCTGGCAGCGGCGGTGAGCGCACTTCTCATGCTGGTTCTCGTTGGCTTTATCCTCATTGCGATCGTGGGAATCCTGATGGTTGTGTTCCCGATAATTGCGGCCGTGAAGGCCAGTGAAGGCAAACATTACAGGTATCCACTCTCTCTCCGGCTCATCAGGTGATGAGAAAAATCCATGCGGAGCACTGTTCCTATCATCTCGAATTCATAACGGCCCCTTCACTCAATAGATATCAGGCGATAAAAAAGGAAAGAAAAAAGGTTCCCGGCAGAGCCGAGAAAACACCCAGAGGTATGCGGAAAGTTTCATAAGGACCGGAAGCATGGTACGTATCAGAAAAGCGAATCCCTTTGATGTCTCCCTTTTGTCCGGCCTCATTCGTGATTCTTTCTATGATGTGGCGGAGAGGTTCGGCATTACCCCTGAGAATTGTCCCAAACACCCCTCGAACTGCACCGATAAATGGATCGAAAGAGATTTTAGGCGAGGTGTATAAACTATTACATCCTTGAAAATGATGGATTGTCCCAAGGATGTGTAGCCCTTGAGAAGAGCGGTCTCGATACCTTCTATCTTGAACGTCTTGCCGTTCTGCCGGAGGCGAGGGGAAGGGGATGTGGGCAACGACTTGTTCGTCGTGCCTTCACCGAAGCAGAAGCTCTCGGTGCGAAAGAGATAAGTATCGGGATCATCGCTGGTGACACGGGGCTGAGGCACTGGTATAAAGAGATAGGCTTTCTCGAGGAAACAACGAAAAAATTTAAGCACCTGCCCTTTCTTGTGACCTTCATGAGGTATAAATTTTGAAGGGACCCCTTGATGGATGGCAGGGGTTCGGGAATCATAGACAAACGGGAGTCCCCTTGGAGAGGCTTTGCGATCTTTGATGTAACAATTTGATTTTCCAATTTATAATTGAGATAGATAATCATTGTACTGCGGCTCGCCTGTTCCTGATGTTCTGATGCGGTTTCCACTTTCATTCTGTTTGTAGTATCATTAACCCAATGACGAAAGGAGGGGAGAACGATGGACCTTTTTTCAAAGCGCACGCAGTTTCTGGGAACGGAGAGTGCCTTCAAGATCGGAGAGGATATCCGACGGTGCGAGGAGTCGGGGATGACGGTTGTCAGACTCAACCTTGGAGAGCCCGACTTCTCCAGTCCCGAGAATGTCAACGAAGTGGCCGTAAACGAAATCAGGAAGGGAAACACCCATTATGCCGATCCGCAGGGCATTGTTTCTCTGAGAGAGCGTATCGCCGAGCAGGTATCTGAAACACGGGGTATTGCCGTTGACCCCGAACGCGTCGTCGTTTCCATCGGCGCCAAGTCGATTATCTCCTATACCTTTCTGGGCTACGTCAACAGAGGTGACGAGGTTATATATCCCAGTCCCGGATACCCGATCTATGAATCGTGGGTGACCTTCATGGAGGCGAAGCCCGTTCCGCTTCACCTGGAAGAATCGAAACGATTCAGATTTGACGCGGGAGACCTGGAGCGTCTCATGTCACCGAAGACAAAACTGATCGTTATCAATTCTCCGTCGAATCCCACCGGCGGGGTTTTGACGGCAGATGATCTTGCCGAGATTTCCCAGATTATCCTGAAAAAATCGGACGGTAATATACGCATTTTATCCGATGAGATCTATGAGGATATCATCTTTGACGGCAGAAGACACAAAAGTATTGCCTCCATACCCGGAATGACGGAACGGACTGTCATGATGAGCGGTCATTCCAAGAGCTATGCCATGACGGGCTGGCGCCTCGGCTATGCGGTGCTGCCCACGGCCGAAGAGGCGATGCTCTTCAGGCAGTTCAATATCAATTTCATCTCTTGTGTTTCCCCCTTCATTCAGGAGGCGGGGAAGGCCGCCTTCGAAAACAGCGAGAACAGGACGATCGTTGCCTCAATGGTGGGGGAGTTCCAGAAGCGGCGCGATTTTGTCGTCGATGCCCTGAACGACATAGCGGGGATAGAATGTGTAAAGCCCGAAGGGGCCTTTTATGTATTCCCGAACATCAGGGGTGTTTGTGAATATCTTGGCATCATCGATGCCTATGAGACGCTTTCCCCTGAGATCAGGGATATCTCGAGTCCCTCGAGTCTCTTTCAGATGTTTCTCCTCTATCATCACGGTGTGGCGACGATGGATCGAAAATCCTTCGGTGCGATTGAAAGCGAGGGGCAGCACTATATCAGGCTTTCCACAGCGACGAGTATGGATGTCTTGAGGGAGGGGGTCAGGCGTATCGGGGAGGCGGCGGAAGATCACGATGGATTCAGGGAGTTTTTTAAGAGGGGAGAACACTTTTACCTCGGTGCGGGAGAGGATTGATATGACAGGGGAAAGGAAATGTTGCGTTATTCTTACAACCTGCAGTGACAAAAAAGAGGCCGAAGGACTGGCGCGTCTGCTCGTAGAACAGAGGCTTGCCGGCTGCGTCCAGATATCAGCCGTTACAAGCCTCTATGAATGGGAAGAGGAGATACAAAAAGATGACGAATGTCTGCTCCTGATAAAGGCACGGTCCGACCTCTACAGTGAAATCGAAGGGGTCATTTCAGGGAATCACTCCTACGAAGTTCCTGAGATAATAAAAATCCCTATAGAGGACGGTCTCGACGCCTACCTTGGGTGGATCGACAGGGTGAGTAGGAAAGAGGCCCTGCGCAGGGCCCCATAGCTATCCCTTGTTCAGTTTTGTTTTCCTCGTATAGTCCACCAGACCGCCGGCATTGATCAGTTCTTCCATAAAAGCGGGTATCGGTTTTGCGGTGAAGATTTTTCCATCACCGATGCGCTCAATCCTGCCGGTGGAAATGTCAACGGCAGCCGCATCGCCCTCTGACAGATCCTGTGCAGCCGCTCCCGATTCGAGAAGCGCAAGGCCGATATTGAAGGAATTGCGATAAAAGATCCGGGCGAAGCTCTCGGCGATGATGAGCCTTATTCCCGCTGTCTTTATTGCCAGGGGGGCGTGCTCTCGCGATGAGCCACAGCCGAAGTTTTTTCCCGCTACGATAATGTCACCCTCTGAAACATCTGCGATAAAATCGGGTCTCAGGTCGGCGAAGCAGTTTTGTGCAAGTTCATCCGCATCGGATACGTTGAGATACCTCGCGGGGATGATGAGGTCCGTATCAATATCGTCTCCAAATTTCCATATTTTTCCCTTAATTTTCAATGTTTTGTTGTCCTTCCCTTATAAACCGGCAGTAGTTCCGGCTGTTTTGAATTGAACAGCGAGCGCATTCCCCGCTGCTTGCGGCGGGGTTAGCGAGCGAATATAAAATAAACATTTTCCTTAACAATCGGAGATTCCCCGCAACTTGTTGCGGGGAGCTTCAATTAGAGATCGTCGGGTCCACCGATCCGACCGAGTATTGCCGATGCCGCGGCAACGGCGGGATTGCTCAGATAAACCTCGCTTTGAGGATGTCCCATCCTCCCGACGAAATTCCTGTTTGTTGTGGCAATCGCCCGTTCTCCCTCGGCGAGTATGCCCATATGTCCCCCGAGGCAGGGCCCGCAGCAGGGAGGTCCTATGACGGCGCCCGCATCGAGAAAGGTCTCTATGATCCCCTCTTCGATTGCCCTTCGGTATATCAATGTAGATCCCGGTATGACGATGAGCCTGATAGCTGAAGCAGCTTTTCTTCCCTTCAATATGTCTGCCGCGTCACGCAGGTCCTCGAGTGAGCCGTTGGTGCATGAGCCGATGAAGACCTGATCAACAGGGATGGTGTCGATCTCTGAAAGGGAGCGTACATTCTCCGGAGAACTGGGGAATGCAACCTGCGGTTCGATATCATCCACCGTGATCGTTATAACATCTTCATAGTCTGCGTCGGGGTCACCCGTTATAATCCGGAAGTCCGAAGAGGTTTTTTCTGATACATAGGCGAGGGTCGTTTCATCCGGTTCGATGATGCCGTTTTTTCCACCCGCCTCCACGGCCATATTTGCCATGGTTAATCGCTGATACACCGGAAGTGTCCTGATGACCTCTCCTGCAAACTCGATCGTCCTGTAGTTGGCCCCGTCTACTCCTATACGGCCGATTGTGTAGAGGATAAGGTCTTTTCCCCCCACGTTGGGCCTGAGGGCTCCCCTATATTCCACCCGTATGGTTGCCGGAACTTTCAGCCATATCTCGCCCGTTGCCATAACAGTTCCAAGATCGGTGCTTCCAACTCCCGATGAAAATGCGCCCAGGGCCCCATAGGTACAGGTATGACTGTCGGCGCCGACAATCAACTGTCCCGGCAGCACAAGTCCCTTCTCGGGAAGAATCACATGTTCGATGCCCGATTGATTCAGCTCGTAAAAGTTCGTGATCTCCTGTTCGATGGCAAATTCCCTTATGAGCTTTGTCTGCTCTGCTGAGGAGATGTCTTTGTTCGGAACAAAGTGATCGGCAACGAGGGCGATTTTGTCCCTGTCGAAGACCCTGTTAACTCCCATCTCTCTGAATGTCTTGATGGCCAGTGGCGCCGTGATGTCGTTGGCGAGGGCAAGGTCAACCCTTGCCTCTATGAGGTCACCGGGGGATACGCGATCACGACCCGAATGGGCAGCCAGTATTTTTTCCGTAATAGTCATTGACATAATTTGTTGTTACTCCTGTCATTCGATATGTGGTGTATCTTTTAAACTAATATCTGTTTGTTGGTCAATTTAATATTTTCCCGTTCGATTCCTTCAGCGATTCGATTCTGTTCAGGGCATTGATATAGGCCTTTGCCGACGCCACGAGGACGTCGGGGTCGGCACCCCTCCCGGCGATAATTCGCTTGTTATACTGAATCTGAACAGTGACGATAGCCTGAGCGTCTGTTCCTTCCGTTACCGCGTGGACAAGATATTTCAGGAGGTTGTGTCGCGTTCTCGTAATTTTGCGTATGGTGGCAAAGGTGGCATCCACGGGGCCGACACCGAAAAATGCGTCCTGTTTTTCTCTGCTGTCCACCACCATGCGAACCGTTGCCGTGGGAATAGTGGCATTGCCGCTTACCACATTGAGGTAGAGGAGCCTGTACCGGTCGTTTTTCCTGTAGATGTCTTCTGCGATGATGGCCTCGATGTCGTCATCAAAAATCTCTTTCTTCACATCGGCAATTTCCTTGAATCTCTTAAAAACCTTGTCGATCTCTTCCTTGTTGAGTTTGAACCCCAGCTTTTTCAGTCGTTCCTTGATTGCATGGCGTCCCGAATGCTTGCCCAGGACGATATTCGCCTCGGATACGCCAACCGTCTGGGGTGTCATGATCTCGTAGGTCATTCGCTCCTTTATGAATCCGTCCTGGTGAATGCCTGCTTCGTGAGAAAAGGCATTTGCCCCCACGATTGCCTTGTTGGGCTGAACGGGTATACCGGTAATGTCGATCAGTGATCTCGATGCATGATAGATCTCTTTTGTCTTGATCTTTGTGTGAAATCCGAGGACATCCTTTCTTGTTTCCAGTGCCATGACGATCTCTTCAAGTGATGCGTTTCCCGCCCGCTCGCCGATGCCGTTCACGGCGCATTCGATCTGTCGTGCGCCGTTCTTCAGGCCCGAAAGAGAATTGGCAACGGCGACACCAAGGTCATTGTGACAGTGAACCGATATGATGGCCTTTTCTATATTTTTTACCTTCTCAAAGAGGTAGGCGATGGTCTCGCCGAATTCGTCGGGCATGGAATAACCCACCGTATCGGGTATGTTGACCGTTGTTGCCCCCGCTTCTATGACTGCCTCCACAATCTCACAGAGGTATTCTCTGTCTGTTCGTGTGGCGTCCTGGGGTGAGAATTCCACGTTCTTTGTGTACCTGCAGGAGTGCGCCACTGCAGCACGTGCCTCCTCCAGGACCTGATTGCGTGTCTTTTGCAACATGTGATTGATGTGGATGTCCGATGTGGAGATAAAGGTATGAATCCTGGGGTGTGCCGCATCTTTAATGGCTTCCCACGCCCGGTCGATATCTGGAAGCTCGGTTCGTGCGAGGGCGGCAACCTGAGATTTTTTGATGTTGCTGGCAATATTTTGAACCGATGCGAAATCTCCCTCTGATGCCACGGGAAAACCCGCCTCGATGATGTCCACACCCAGCTTTTCCAACTGCCTCGCAAATCGGAGCTTTTCGCTCGCGTTCATGCTGAACCCCGGTGCCTGTTCCCCGTCTCTCAGTGTCGTATCGAATATAAAGACCCTGTTTTTTTCTGATGTCATGGTTCCTCCTCTTTCCATAAAAAAAGGCCATGGGACGGTGCCCATGGCCTTTAGAAAATCTCTGGTATCAGTTCACGATCTCCTAAAAACATAGGGCTGCGCATATACCCTAAGGATAAGGCTAAGAAGAGCGAGTAAGCTGAACCGAATTATCTTTTTGCTAAACACTTCGTTTCTCCACACGATGAAAATTGTTGTGAAAGCTATAATAAAACGACGACAATGTCAAATGGTTTTGTTCGTTTCTTCCTTGCTCAGTTTGTATTGAACACTGTCGATAAGGGCCTGCCAGCTTGCCTCGATGATATTGGCGGAGACACCGATAGTTGTCCAGATCTCATCTTCGTCGCGTGATTCCAGTAGGACTCGTACCTTTGCCGCAGTACCTTCTGTACCCTCGAGGATTCTTACTTTGAAGTCTACCAGGTGCATCTCGTCGATTTTGGGATAGAACATCATGAGCGCCTTCCTGAGGGCATTGTCGAGCGCATTGACGGGACCTATGCCCTCGGCAGCGGTAATCTCATATCTGTTGTCGACGGAGATCTTTATTGTTGCCTGTGAATTTGAGGCGTTATTTTCCCGTTTCTCGTCTATCACATGAAAGGACTCAAGCTTGAAGGGTTCCACAAACTCACCGATCGCCTTTTTCATGAGAAGCGAGAGTGAACCGTCAGCGGCATCAAACTGATAGCCGTTATCCTCCATCTTTTTTATTTCCTCGACAATCTTTTTGCTCACCCCGTTGTTTTCACCGAGATCGATACCCAGTTCCTTTGCCTTTACCTCAATGGTGCTTTTCCCCGAGAGGTCAGAAACGATTACCCTGCGCTGATTTCCTACGATTTCAGGATCGGTGTGTTCATAGGCGATCGTATTTTTTGCAATGGCGTTGACATGGATACCGCCTTTGTGGGCAAAGGCACTTCGCCCGACAAAGGGTCTCGTATTCACGGGGGGTATGTTTGCCACATCACTGACATATCGGGAGAGCGTTGTCAGATGTTTGATCGATGCTTCGGGTAGACAGGATTTTTGCATCTTCAGCGAAATGTTGCCGATAATCGAAATCAGATCGGCATTTCCGCAGCGTTCCCCGTATCCGTTTATCGTTCCCTGTACCATCCTTACGCCGGATGAGACGGCCGAGATAGAATTCGCTACGGCGACACCGCAGTCGTCGTGGGCGTGTATGCCCAGAGCTTGGGGGGGGACTGAAGAGACGACCTCTCCTATTATCTGAGTTATCTCCCAGGGGAGGGAGCCGCCGTTCGTATCGCACAGAACGATTGTATCCGCCCCGGCGGCAAGTGCTGCCTCGGCCGTCTTGAGGGTGTAGACGGGATTGTTCTTGTATCCGTCAAAGAAGTGCTCTGCGTCATAGATGACGGTCTTTCCCTTCGATTTCAGATACTCGATGGAATCGGCAATGATCGAGAGATTTTCATCCTCTGATATTCCGAGGATATCCGTAACATGGAGGTCCCAGCTCTTACCAACAATGGTTACCGCATAGGTATCGGCATCAAGCAACGCCATAATATTAGGGCATTGGTCCGGCCGGTACTGCCGCTTTCTCGTACTGCCGAATGCTGTGAGACAGGCGGTTTTGAACTTCATCTCCTTTGCCATCTTGAAGAAGCGCATATCCCTCGGATTTGATCCCGGCCATCCGCCCTCTATGAAGTGAAATCCCGATTTATCGAGACGCTGTGCAATACGGAGCTTGTCCTCTGCCGAAAAGCTGATCTGCTCACCCTGTGTGCCATCTCTCAGTGTGGTGTCATAGATTACGACGCCCCAGTCTTCCATGATAATAAAAACCCCCTTAAAATAAAAAATCCGCTACCGGTGTAACCGATAACGGATTGTGTTGATGTGCTTTTTGAGAAGCCTATACCATTATCAGGTCACGCATATGGTGCCCCCTATAATTATGATGCCGATAATTATGATAATGCTGATAAGGCTTCTTCTTAACATAATAACTGTGTTTCCTCTTTAATGATAGGCGATGATAAGGTAAAAAAAGAGTGTTGTCAATGGAAAAAATCAAAGATAGGTTCGTGCCCCTCTGTATCGTTTTTTGTAGTAGCCGTTGGTGAGTCTATCCCTTCGTACCTTTTTCCCGCTTCCCGGTGCGTGGATAAATGTGTTCTCTCCCACATAGATGCCTACATGTGAGACCTCTCCTTTTCCTGAAATGGCAAAGAAAACGAGGTCACCCTTTGAAAGATCTTCTCCTTTTACATAGCCGCCTTTTATATACTGTGCCTGAGAGGTTCTGGGCAGGTTGAGGCCATTGAGCCTGTAAACGGCCATGGCAAGTCCGCTGCAATCGAATCCTCTTTGAGAAGAGGCACCGCCCCACTGGTAGGGGACGCCGATAAAACTCTCAGCCGTTTTTGTCAACTCATCACGCAGGTATGCGGTGCCGCGGTTTCTTTTTGTTGATGCAGCATATTCGTCGGGACGTACAATGTAGTAATCCTCTATGATTCCTGCTGTGAGAAGATCTTCGGCCTTTTGCCGCGCATCCTCTTTTGTGGGAAAGTTGCCGAAACGGACCTTGAAGAGGCCTTTTTTATAAGTGAAATAGTAGGCGTTAAGATCGTTGTTGTTCAGATAGGCAGTCAGTCCTGCGGCGTTTTCAGCCTGAGAGAAGGCGCCTGCCTGAATGGTGTAGGCCATTCGGGGCAGTTTCTCGGTCATGGATGCTGGATAGGGGTGAGGTACATGTCTGGCGCATGCAAAAAGCATCGCAACAGCGACAAGGGAGATAACTGCTGAGCTTATTTGTCGCATAGTATGTATCACGTTCATAGAGATGTTTGATTATGGTATGGTAATCTCTATAACTGAAGAGTGTATGACCCGTCAACGTAATATGTTGCTACCTGTCCGCCAATATCGTGCGTAGACTGTATTTCGAGATTTTCGAGGGTACGATTTGTAATCCTTGTCGTAACGTCGGGTGATGCTCTGAAGCCGTATGCCTCCAGGCCGGCGATTGTTGGCAGTCAATGATCGCAGGTATTACCGGCGAACCAGTTCATCGCTGCATTGTATGCATTCTTACCGTCCGATATGCATGCCGATTTATAACTGCTCATTCTATATGCGTTGAACTGTGGTATGGCAATTGCCGCGAGGATGCCTATGACGGCAATCACAATCATAAGCTCTACAAGAGTAAAACCCTTTTTATTGTGCGATTTTCCCATAAACCACCTCACCTCTTTATAGGCTTCCTGATCACTTCCTCTCTAGTATTCCAGCAAATAGTATGCCAGTCGGTTGTTTTTTGCGTATGTATTTTAATATCGGTAAGTTGGCTGGGTTATTCTGAGTTCAGTGCGGTTTGATTGGGTCGTATAACCGGTGAAATTCAACGAGAGGGTGGTGATTTTTCAAGGAGTTAGGAGAATGTGGTTTAATAAAAAAGCCCCCGGTTTTTCCGGGGGCTTGTGAGTTAATGTACTACAGGTAGATTGTCGCCGCTACACTTCTGCATCGCACCTCAGGCACCTGCTTGCCTCCTTGATGGCTGTCTCGATATCGTAGCCGAGTTCAACCTCGTCGAAGTTGACCTTTCTGCCTGCCGCAGCGAGTTCGGGCATTGCTGCCTGTGGCTGCTCTTCTGTCTCTTCGTCAATCTCGAAGGGGATATCAATCTTTTCCTCTTCGGGAGCTTCCCAGGGAGGCTCGCCATTCTTTTCACGGATGGCCTTATCGATTTCCTCTGCCCCTTCATGACCTGCGGCAATGGCGCCCACCACGGTCCACGGTCCGGTAACGGCGTCACCGCCGGCAAAGAATTTTTCATTCGTGGTCTGCGATTTCGCGTCCTCTGCGAGATCGAAGCAGTCCCACCTGTTGATCGAGACGCCGCTTTCTTCAGGTACGAAGGAAACATCCGGTGCCTGACCGATCGCAGCGATGATCGCATCAACGCTCAGGGTAAACTCGGATCCTTCAACCGGGACGGGCCGTCTCCTGCCACTCCTGTCGAAATCACCCGGTTTCATTCTCTGACAGGTAATGCCCGTTACCTTTCCAGCGGTTTCGGTAATATTCTGTGGAGCGACGAAATATTCTATCTTGATCCCTTCATGTTCTGCAGCCACAATCTCCTCATCGGCAGCAGGCATATCTTCTCTAGTTCGGCGGTACAGGATCGTAACGTCAGCCCCGAGTCGTGTTGCCACCCGTGCTGCGTCGATTGCGGAGTTACCACCACCGATAACGGCTACCTTGCTACCCAGAGTCTTTTCACCGGACATCCAGGCCCCTTCGTTGATATTGAAATCACGCAGGAATTCAACACCACCAAATACGCCGTTGAGATCTTCTCCCTCGACCCTCATTCTCTGGCTCTTGTGAGCGCCCGGTGCGAGATAGATGTAATCGTACTCTTCGTTAACCTTTTCGAAGGAGATGTCTCGTCCCACACGGGTATTGCAGATGATCTCCACGCCCAGGGCGCGAATATCATCGACTTCTCCTGCCAGGATATCACGGGGCAATCTGTATGAGGGGATACCGTAGCGGGTCATACCGCCCGGTTCGGGGAGTTCCTCAAAGACGGTGACCTTGTAGCCGCGAAGGGCAAGGTCCTTTGCGGCTGTCAACCCTGCAGGTCCAGCGCCGACAACGGCGATTTTCGCATCTCTCGTGACGGGAACTGCCTCAACGGCAGGCTTTGCAGCGTTATCGGTAATGAATCGTTTTACGAATTTTATTGCCAATGATTCATCCAGGCCGCCTCTCCTGCACTTGGATTGGCACTGATGATCGCAGACCCTTCCGCATATGGCGGGGAAGGGGTTTGTCCTCAGGAGAACCTTATAGGCATCGTCGAATCTCCCGGCTCGGACCAGTGCAAGGTAGGAGGGAACATCCATGCTGATGGGGCAGGCATTCTGGCAGGGCGATCTGAAGAGCGCCGTACAGACGCCGGCGGAACAGTGCTTGTCCTTTATATGGGCCTCATACTCGTCCCTGAAATAGCGAAGGGTGCTGAGAACGGGGTTCGGTGCAGTCTGTCCGAGGCCGCAGAGCGCCGAATCCTTGATGACCTGCGCCATCTCTTCGAGAAGCTCGATGTCGCCTTCCTTACCGCGTCCCTCGCAGATGTTAGTCAGTATCTCCAGCATCCTCTTTGTACCTTCGCGACAGGGGGCGCATTTTCCGCAGGATTCGTCCTGACAGAAATCCATGAAGAATCGGGCCATATCAACGGGACACATGTCTTCGTTCATGACGATGAGACCGCCCGATCCCATAATGGCTCCGAGTTCTGCGACATGTTCATAATCGATGGGTGCATTGAGATGCTCGATAGGGATCATGCCGCCTGAAGGACCGCCAAGCTGGGCAGCCTTGAATTTCTTGCCATCCGGTATACCGCCGCCGATATCATAGACGATGGTTCCCAGTGAAGTTCCCATAGGTACTTCGACAAGACCGACATTGTTGACATCGCCGGTAAGGGCGAAGACCTTCGTTCCCTTACTGCTCTCGTTACCGACGTTGGAGAACCATTCACTTCCTCTTAGGATGAGCTGTCCAATGTTTGCCAGCGTTTCTACGTTATTCAGTACGCTCGGTTTCTGCCAAAGGCCTGCAACGGCGGGGAAGGGAGGCCTCGGTCTCGGTGTTCCCCTGTTTCCTTCGATAGAGGTCATGAGCGCCGTTTCTTCACCGCAGACAAAAGCGCCGGCACCCTGATAGACCTCGAGGTCGAAGTCAAAGCCCGTATCGAGGATGTTTTCCCCCAGAAGGCCGTATTCTTTCGCCTGGGCGATGGCTATATCAAGTCTCCGAAGTGCCAGGGGATATTCCGCTCTGCAGTAGATGTATCCCTTATGGGCGCCGATCGCCTTGGCGGCAATTGTCATCCCTTCGAGCACGGCGTGTGGGTCGGCTTCGAGGACACTTCGATCCATGAATGCGCCGGGGTCTCCCTCGTCGGCATTACAGAGCACGTATTTGACATCACCCTGTGACTGGGCGGCGAACTTCCATTTCAAACCGGTAGGAAAACCGGCACCACCTCTGCCACGGAGACCGGAATCGAGGACTTCCTGAACGATATCTTCGGATGTCATTTCCGTCAGGGCCTTCGCCATGCCGGCATAACCGTCCCGTGCGATATATTCGTCAATTACCTCGGGATCTATGAGGCCCTTGTTTCTGAGGACACGATATTTCTGATGGGCAAAGAAAGGGATGTCCTGCATCTCCATGATTGCCTCTTCCGTGGTGGGCTCTTTGTAGACAAGTCGCTCAACGGGCCTTCCCTTGAGAAGGTGCTCCTCAACCAGCTCAGGGACATCTTCGGGCTGAACCAACATGTAGACGATTCCATCGGGATAGACGACCATGATGGGGCCCATGGCGCAGAAACCGTTGCATCCCGTTTCTACGATCCTTATTTCATCGGCAAGCCCCTGTTTGTTGATCTCTGCGTCGAGGGCCTTTTTTACCTTTATGCTTCCAGTGGCTTGGCAACCGGTACCTCCGCAGATCAGTATATGAGACCGAAAAACCTTCATCGGATAGTAACCTCCTTCATATGTGTTAGGTTAGTGATATTTATTCCTGTTCCTCTTTTCCCTTGGCAAGGACAAAGGGTGTCTGAACCTCATTTTCCAGGATGTGACGTTTGAAAACCTGCCTCATCTTGTTGGTGTTCATGTATTCATATATGATTGGATCTTCTCCCAGTACTTCTACCGTCACTTCGGGTTCTCTGCTGCACAATCCCATGCAGCCCGAGGTGGTGACGATTACATCGGAAACACCGGCTTCCTCGATTTCGCTCATTAAAGTGTTCATGACCTCCCGCGCACCGGCTGCGATACCGCAGGTTCCCATATGCACCGTGACCTTTACCCTGCGGTCACCGTCTCTGAGAGCATTTTCGCCCTGAACCCGTTCCTTAATCTTCTTAAGATCTTCTATCTTTAATTTCGCCATATCTATTCCCCTATCGAATCAATTATATTGATCTAATATATCTTTGAGTTTGTCGGGTTTTACCCTTCCATGGACATTGTCATCGACGACAACCACCGGCCCGAGGCCGCAGGCACCGAGACAACGCACGGTTTCGTAAGTAAACATCCTGTCAGGTGTTGTCTCTCCCTCTTTGATGCCGAATATCTTTTCTACGTTTTCGGCGATCTTCTTGCCTCCCCTTACGTAGCATGCCGTTCCGAGACAAACTCTGACGGTGTGTTTTCCGCGGGGCTGCATGGTGAAGAAGGAATAGAAGGTGACAACGCCATAGACATGGCTGAAAGGTATGTTTAACTCCCTCCCAATCCGCCTCTGGACGACGACGGGCAGAAATCCCAGAAGCTCCTGGGCCTTTTCCAGTACGGGGATCAACCCCCCGGCCTGGCCCTTGTGTTCCTCGATGATCTTGTCCAGTTCCTCAATCTGTTCTGGCTCAAACTCCTTTAAAAGTTCATTGTATTCAGAATCCATTCGTCTGCTCCTTACTTTTACTATAATCATTTAAGAGATGGATAGGCTAATGATCAGCCCCGATCTCCTTAAGTCCCGTTACTATGTCTTCCTCTATAAACTGCAAAACACTCGTATTGTTAATGGGCACATCGTCGAGTTCTTCTTTTATCTCACCTGTGTCCAGAATATACGTTCCTTTCGTGGTATGATGAGTATACAAAAAATTTACATCGGGAGATCCCGCTATCAATGTTACCATTGTGTTGGCCATGTTCCCGAGAGGTTGTCGATCTATATGACCGTGCTTGAAATGGGCCGAAATCCTTGTTCCTTCTCCGACTTTCGATTCAACAGAAAAGCTCCCGTCAGCCTTCTCCGCTGCCTGGGAAAACATGGGGAGACCCAGCCCGACTCTGCGAACCGTCTTTGAGGTATAAAAGGGGTCAAGCACCTTTTTGAGGGTAACCGGATCCATGCCAGTTCCGTCATCGGTAATGATGATTGTAAGATCGTTCCGTTTTCTGTCCTCAGTTACGGCTATTGATACACGTTGCGCCTCGGCCCTGGTGGAGTTTTCGACAACATCGAGAATGTGCATGGAGAGTTCCATCATAGGGCTATTCCTCTATGCATCGTCCTTCAAGGTTTCGAAGGGCCATCTTGAGTTCCGGGACCGTTGGCTCTTGCATGTGTATTGTTGAGGGTTTCGTGCCGATATCGATGATAAAGTGGGCGTCCGAAGACGTTACAAAGCTATAGGATGAAAATTCGGGATACTGTATTCGGGCTTCTTTTGCTGAAATTCGGGATATCTCAAGAGCGTTAAACCGGCAGTCCGATGGGATAAAGCCCAACTGTCCGAGGACGCTGAAGCTTTCCCTGTCTATATGGGCGGCAATTGCCGCGCCGTTGAAACTGTGAATTGCCTCAACGGTTTCATAGAGCGAAAGGCTGGTAGAACCGATAAGGAGCCTATCGTTAAATCCTTCAACCTCATCCAGTTCGTTCACAATCGGCTGACATCCGAATATCTCTTCGCGGTTCATGCCGGAAAGAGATGCATAAATAAGTTCCTGAAGTCCGTATAACTCATCAATCTTTTCAAAGAGCGCCACGACATGAGCTTCTTCACTCGTCGTTATCTCCATTCCGGGAAAAACGACAAGGGGCCTCCCCTCGGCAGCCTTTATCACATACTCGGCGTTTTCCGATGAGTTGTGATCACAGATGCCTATTATGTCGATATTCTCAGCGATCGTCTTTTCAACGATTGCCGAGGGATACATATCCAAGTCAGCGCAGGGTGACAGGCATGTATGAATATGGAGGTCACACCTATAACCCTTTAGCATTGTCTTATTCCTCAAGAACTAAACAGAAGGCTTCCTTAGGCCCTCTCTTAAAGCGGAAACAAGAAACTCAATCACCGCTCATAAGCCCATATATCCTACCTGAGAGCTCAAATCCGGACAGTTCACTGGTCATGATCGGGATACCTTCCGATGATGCCTTTTCAAGGGTTTCTGTATCCGGTTTTTTTCCTAAAGCAAGAATGATGCCGATATGCTCCTTGAGCGAAGCCACAGCGATAATATTCTGATGTGATTGGCGGGTTATCCATAGATCCCCCTCTTTGCTGTTCGCAATCACATCACTCAGGAGGTCGCCCACGTAGCCGCCCAGAACTTCCTGGTTCAGCTTTTCTTCGCCGCAACCTACCTGCAGGTTAAGTTTCTCTACTAACAAGGATAGCGTAACGTTCATAAACTTAAATAAAAATTCCTGTCCTGGTGTCACCTTTTACTAAGGAGGCCTCTGTAGTTTTGAGAGGTCCCCCATACCACTTTATAATTTCTTGATGCAACCAACTATACCATTCGCATAAAGTCGACCCGACGTTTCGAAAAGGATGTATCGGGTCAGAAGAATTGGTATGTCCAACTCCTCGGCCAGTCTTAGTGTCTCTTCCGGTGGCGTTTTACCTCTTACGATTATAATGGCCGCAGTATCAAGTATGCTTGCCGTTCTTACAACCTGAGGATTGGTAAGACCCGTCAACAGGAGGCTCCTGGGTTTCGCAAAGGCCAGAACGTCACTCATAAGGTCAGCACTGAAGGCCGTCTTTACATCGGTATTTAAATGATCATGACCAACGAGAACTTCAGCATCGAGTATTTCTATAATCTCGTGAAGTGTCATAACTACCCCTTTTTATATGCTGAGGATATCCGTTAAATAAAAAAAGGTATTGAAAAAAGCAGGTTATTTGCCAATTAACCCTGCAACAAAACCGACTCTGCCTATCATAAGGTAGGGTAGTATGTCAATCGTTTTTGTTGGTGAGGATCATTGATAAAAATAAGTGCTGGCAGGACCCTTTTTTTCCTTGACACCTCACCCTTTTTTAATTATCTACTTAATTACTGACCTGTAGTCATATTATGACCTATGTTTATTTATTGAACGGTGGTTATGGTTCTCTTAATAGTATCTCTGATAGCAACAGGGCAACGGGGGGGGGGGTCGATTGGGACTCAAGAACCGGAGAGAAAAGGAAAAGGAACAAAGAAAAAAGGCAATTTTAAAGGCCGCGAGGAAGTTATTCATAAAGAAGGGTTTTACTACCGTCACGGTCGCAAATATTGCCAAG
>Ga0272441_10002704_pt1 | contig 35377 bp, 24 predicted proteins | sample SSMProp6N_FD_193582 | JGI IMG/M metagenome (GOLD analysis project Ga0272441, IMG submission 193582) | Marine sediment archaeal communities from Little Sippewissett salt marsh, Falmouth, MA, United States - SSM-Prop-6N | ecosystem: Environmental > Aquatic > Marine > Wetlands > Sediment ...
CTACGTGCCCCTCGACCATGCCCTCACGTGTGAGCCGGCCGACCTGCACCGCTCCTTCCGCACCGAGAAGACGCACTTCCTGCTCGGCGAGCCCATCCTCGTCGAGCTCCGCGTCGAGCTCGACGGCCCCGGCCAGTGGGCCGAACCCATCGGCGGATGCTACCGCGCCCGAGGGCGCGACGACAACTTCCTGTTCCTCCTCCGACGCGACGACGGCACCTGGGTGCCCGACCCCTACGGCCCCATCACCGTCTACATGGGCGGCATTGCCTCGACCCACACGATCGCCCGGGGCGAGCCGCGCTCCTGCTGGCTCCCCGTCCAGCGCTGGTGCGCCCTCGACCAGCCGGGCACCTACGACCTTTTCTGCTTCCACACCGCCCACGGCCACGAGAACGTCGGCTATCCCAAGGCCTACAACGACGGCCTGCCCGCCGACGTCCGCAAGACCCATCGCTACGAGCACGGCGAGGGCCTGATCGACGAGGCCACGGGCAAGCGCTCGGAGCGCTACAGCCTCACGGGCCTCATCGTGACCGAGGGCGAGAAGGTCTCGCCCCTGCTCGACCGCGTGCCGAAGGACGCCGCGGCCGAGGCGCGGCGGCGCCACTGGATGCTCGAACACGTGGCCGACTTCGCGCAGGTGCGCATCGTGGTCCGCCAGGGCACCGACGACGAGCGCCAGCAGATGGTGGAGGAATGGATGAGCTTCGCCGGCCCCACGCGCCAGCAGGCGGGCCGGCCCCACGGCCGCTGGTCGGCAGCCCGCCGGGCGATCTGCTTCGCACAACAGGACGACTTCCTGCCCCTCCTCGAGCAATGGGCGCCGGCACGGCATTTCTCGCTTCAGGGCCTCTTCGCCGGGCTGGCGATGCGCCCCTCGCCCGACGCCACCCGCCTCCTCTTCCGCCTCGAGACACCGCGGGCGCTCGGCGGCCTGCACTACCTCCACCGCAGCCGCATCCCCGACGCGATCCCCCGCCTGATCGACCGACTCGGCCACGCCGAGCCCGAGACGCGCGCCTGGGCCGCACACCACCTGAACCGGTGGACGGGCCAGGCATTCCTGCGCGACTGGCAGGGCTACAATTCCAAGCGCCCCACCCCCGACGAGGGCCGCCGCATGCAGCCCCTCTGGCGACAGTGGTGGGCCGAGCACAAGGACGGCTTCGAGCCCGTCCACGACAAGCCGGAGCCGGGCTGATGAGCCCCCGCCACCAACCAGAGAGGAGCCCGATGCGCGAGATTCACGGGGTGGACTTCAGCGGCGCCAGGCGTGCGGGACGCAAGATCTGGATCGCCAGCGGCCAGACGGACGGCGAGCGCCTGGTCATCCAGCGCCTCGTGCGGGCCGCGGACCTGCCCGACTCGAAGAGCGAGCGCGACGTGGCGCTCCGAGCGCTCCGCCGCTTCATCGCCGAGCGGCCGGGCGATGCGTTCGGTCTCGACTTCCCTTTCGCCCTGGCCGACGAGATGATCGAGGAACGGACCTGGAAGGCCTTCGCCCTTGCCTTCGGCGCGCGGTACCGATCGCCCGAGGCCTTCCGCGCCCGCTGCCGGAAGGCGGGCAAGCCCGAGCGCAAGCGCGTGACGGACATCGATGCCAAGACGCCTTTCAGCCCATATCATCTCTGGCTCCACCGCCAGACGTTCTACGGCATTCGCGACGTGCTCGCGCCGTTGGTCCGCGACGGGCTGGCCTGTGTGCTCCCCATGCAGAAGGCCCGTGCGGGGAGGGCGTGGATCCTCGAAATCTGCCCCGCATCCACCCTCAAGAAACTGAGCGAGGAACTGGGGAAGAAGCTCTACATCCCGTACAAGGGCAGGGGCGCGGAGCGGCGCGAGGCACGGAAGTGCATCCTGGGCACCCTCGAGTGCTGCACGCAGCTACACGTGTGCGACGACCACTTGCGTGAGACGATCATCGCAGATCCCGAGGGCGACGCGCTGGACAGCGTGGTGGCCGCGCTGGGGGTGGACCGGGCTCTGCGGCACTGCGCGTTCCCGCGGCAGGACTGGCAGCCCGTCTTCGCGCGGGAAGGCTACGTCTACGCCTGATGCATGCGGGGGATCAGCGCCCTTCGTCCTTGGCGGCGCGGCGCATGAGGTCGCCGACCGCGCGGCGGGGGTCCTTGCCGCGGAAGAGGACTCGGTGGCACTGAGCGGTGATGGGCATCTCGACGCCTCGCTGGCGGGCCAGGGCGTGCACGGAGCGGGTGGTGCGCACGCCCTCGGCCACCTGCTCCATCCCCTCCAGGATGTCGCGAAGCGAGCGCCCCTGGCCGATCTGCACGCCGACCGCGCGGTTGCGGCCATAGGGGCTCATGCACGTGGTCACCAGGTCGCCCATGCCGGCCAGGCCGGCGAAGGTGTCGCGTCGGGCGCCCATGGCCGTGCCCAGGCGCATCATCTCGGCGAGGCCGCGGGTGAGGAGCGCGGCCTTCGCGTTGTCGCCCAGGCCCAAGCCGTCGCAGATGCCGGCAGCGATGGCAATGACGTTCTTGACCGCCCCGCCAAGCTCGACGCCCACGACGTCGCGGTTGGTGTAGACGCGGAAGCGGTCGGTCATGAAGAGGTTCTGGATGCGCCGGGCGCGGTCGGCGTCGCGGCAGGCCACGGCCACGGTGGTGGGCAGGCCGCGAGCCACCTCCTCGGCGTGGCTCGGGCCGGACAGCGCGACGACGGGGACGCGCCCGAGCACGTCGGTCACGATCTGCGAGGGGCGCAGCAGGGTGCGGTTCTCGATGCCCTTGGCCACGCTGACGATGGGCACGCCGCGGGGACAGCGGCCCGCCAGGCGCCCCAGCACGTCCCGCATGAACTGGGCTGGCACGGCGGCCACGGCCACGGTGGCGTCCTCCACGGCGGCGGGCAGATCGTCGCACAGCTCGAGGGCCTCGGGCAGGGGGATGCCGGGGAGGAACTTGACGTTCTCGCGGCGGCGGCGCATCTCCGCAACGTAGTCGGGGAAGGCGCCCCAGAGCCGCACGGGATAGCCCTTGCCCACGAGCAGGAGCGCGAGGGCCGTGCCCCAGCCGCCGTCGCCCACCACCGTCACGCGTTCGCGTCGGGCTGCCGTCACGGGCTTCTCCTGGCGTGGGCCTCAGGCGCTCCGCTGTCCCGCCTTGTTCTCCGTGCCCTGGAGCAGGCGGGCGATGTTGGCACGGTGGCGCACGAGCACGAGGAGGGCCACGAGCGCGCCGAAGACGATGAGCTCGGGCTGCCGCCACGAGAAGGCACCCCCCGCCAGGGGGTCCGGCACAACCGCCATGGCGATGGGAATGGCCACCACGGCCGTCATCGAAGCGACCGAGACGTAGCGGGTGGTGGTCTTGACGGCAAGCCACACGATGCCGCCGACGAGGGTGGGCAGCCACGCGAGGCCGAGGAAGGCGCCCAGGCTAGTCGCCATCCCCTTCCCGCCGCGGAACTTCAGGTAGACGGGGAACACGTGGCCGAGGATGGCCGCCGAGCCGCAGGCGATGCCCAGACCGGCCAGGGCGCTCGGGCTCGGAGCGAACAGCCGGGCCAGGGCGAACGAGGCCACGAAGCCCTTCGCAATGTCGAGCACGTGGACGGCCAGCCCGATGGGGCGCCCGAGCACGCGCATCGCGTTCGTAGCCCCGATGTTGTGGCTGCCTTGGGAGCGGATGTCGACGCCCTTGAGCAGCAGACCCGCCAGGAGGCCGAAGGGCACGGCGCCGAGCAGATAGCTCAGGCCGGTGGCAGCGGCACAGCGCAGGATGTCGCCGGAAGGCATGACCGCCTCTCCGTGGGTGGTCGCGGGCATGATCAGGCCGCGCATCGGCGGTTCATCGTGCGAGGCGCGGCCTGAAGTTTGCGCGCGGTGGGCGCGCCCGGTTGTCGAGGACAGGACCGAGGGGCCTGCCCGTACTCTGGCTTGTCAGCGACGCCGCCCGGCGGCGCCTACGTGCTGGCCAGGAAGCAGTCGTTGAGCGACCGCCAGAAGACCCCCAGGTCGTCGCCGTGCCGGAGGACCTCGATGCTGACGTGGCGGGAGCACAGGTCCTTGGCGCCCTCTTCGAGGTCGCTCACCTCGTCGACGAGCTGATCCCAGTCCGCCAGCGACACGCTGACCGCCGACTCGGCAGGGTTGGGATTGAGAATCGACTGGAGCGATCCACTGGTCAGCAGGGCGTGGGAGATCCCGCCCTTTTCCATTTCCTGGCAGATGCTGCGCAGCGAGCGCCTGCAACACGATTCGAGCGTGACGTCTGAGACACTACTCCGCATGGCCGGACCTCCTCGACGCAGGGTGTAGGATCTATCAGGCCGATGGCGATACTCCGCGCCACCGCGCCTGGATTCGCGATCAATTTATCACACGGAAGCCCAGGTGTCAACGATAAAGAGCGCAGCGATCCAGCGCCGGGCCGCAGGCGGCCGGCGCGGCCCTCTTCCGTCTTATGGCAGGACCGCGACACGGTGTGCGGGGCCTCATTCCCCGGAGCGCAGGCCGGCGTCGGGCGTGGCGTAGCGCTCGTGCCCGTGGCGCACGATCTCGCCCTCGAGCATGTACAGCACGTCCTCGGCGATGTTCGTGGCGTGGTCGGCGATGCGCTCGAGGTGCCGGGAGACCGAGAGCAGGTGGATCAGGCTCTCCATGGCCTCGGGGTGCTCCGAGATGCCCTGCTTGACCTGGTCGTACATCTGGCGGTTGATGTCGTCCACCTCGTCGTCCGAGGCGCACACGGTGCGGGCGAGGCCGGCGTCGAGGTTCACCAGGGAGTCGAGGCTGCTCTTGAGCATCGTGCGCACCTTGTCCGCCATGGTCGGGAAGTCGAAGGGCACGCGGACGCGGGGCTGGTGGGAGAGAAACAGGGCGCGCTCGGCGATGTTGACCGCCAGGTCGTCAATGCGTTCGAGATCGTTGTTGATCTTGAGGACGGCGACGATGAGGCGCAGATCGATGGCCACGGGCTGATGGAGCGCGAGGATCTTCAGGCACTCTTCCTCAACGTCGATCTCGGTGCGGTCGATCTCGCCGTCGGCGGCGATGACCTGGCGGGCCAGGTCGTCGTCGCGCTGCTCGATGGCCACGACGGCCCGATGTACGTTTTCCTCGACCACGGCGCTCATGGAGAGCACCATCTTCTTGAGCCGCTCGATCTCGCGGCGCAGGTGCATGGCCACGGGGGCAACCTCTCTCTAACCGAAGCGCCCGGTGATGTAGTCCTCGGTGCGCTTCTCCTGGGGGTTCGTGAAGATCTGCTTGGTCCGTCCAAACTCGATGAGCTCGCCCTCGTAAAGGAAGGCCGTGTAGTCCGACACGCGGGCGGCCTGTTGCATGTTGTGGGTGACGATGATGATGGTGTAGGTGCCTCGCAGCTCGCCGATGAGATCCTCGATGCGCCCGGTCGAGCGCGGGTCGAGTGCGGACGTGGGCTCGTCCATGAGCAGGATCTCGGGGTCGACGGCCAGGGCGCGCGCAATGCACAGGCGCTGCTGCTGCCCGCCCGAGAGGCCGAGGGCATTCTGCGCCAGGCGGTCCTTCACCTCTTCCCACAGCGCCGCGCGCACCAGGCTCCTCTCGACGACCTGCGCGAGCTTGCCACGGCTTCGCAGGCCGTGGATCCGCGGGCCGTAGGCCACGTTGTCGAACACCGATTTGGGGAAGGGGTTGGGCTTCTGGAACACCATGCCCACCCGCCGGCGGAGCGCCACCACGTCGACCTGCGAGCCGTAGATGTGCTCGCCGTCGAAGCAGAGCTTGCCCGCGGCCCGGCAGCCGGGGATCAGGTCGTTCATGCGGTTGATGGCCCGCAGGAACGTGCTCTTGCCACACCCGCTCGGGCCGATGATCGCCGTCACCTGGCCGGCGGGGATGCCGAGGGTGACCTCCCTGACCGCCTCGTTCGAGCCGTAGAAGATCGAGAAGTCCTGGGCCGTGACGTGGAGCGTCCCATCGTCGTCGGCGTCGGCGACGTGGCTCCGGAAAATGTCACTCTCGACCGCCATTTCCATTTGTAGCATTCCTCAGCCTCTCAGCTTCTTGGAGATGCGCGCCCGCAGGATGATCGCGGCCGCGTTGAGGAACAACACCAGGAGCACCAGCGTGAGCACCATGCCGTACTGCACGTGGCGGATCTCGTTGACCTCCGCATGCTCCGAGCACAGGTTGTAGATGTTCCACGGGAGCGCGGGGGTGGGCTGGCTGAGCGTCTCGCCCAACCCGAGGGGCTTGCCCACGCTCACCGCGGCGGTGAAGATGATGGGCGCCGTCTCGCCGGCGGCCCGCCCCATCGAGATGACGATGCCGGTGAGGATACCCGGGAGCGCGGCGGGCAGCATCACGGTGACCACGGTGCGCCAGCGGCTGGCGCCCAGGCTCAGCGCCGCCTCCTTATACGTCTGTGGCACGGCGCGAATCGCCTCCTCCGCCGCGCGGATCACCGTCGGAAGCACCAGCAGAGCCAGCGTGAGCGAGCCGGCCAGCACGCTCTTCGAGCCCGACACGCCGAGCGTGTTGATGAAGAACGCCAGGCCGAACAGGCCGAACACGATGCTCGGCACGCCGGCCAGGGTGCTGATGAACGTGCGCAGGATGCTCACGACGCGCCCCTCGTGGGCGAACTCGACGAGGTAGATGGCCGCGACGACTCCCATGGGCACGGCGAAGAGCATCGCGCCCACCGTCAGGTAGATCGTGCCGAGCATCTCCGGCCACACCCCGCCGAAGAAATGCGCGTCGTGCGATACATCGAACAGGAACCGCCAGTAGAACTCCACCCGCGGCAGCATCATCGCCTCGAGGTGCTCGGGCACGGTGGTGAACAGCGGCTCGAGCGCCGTCCCCTTGAACCGGTCCACGCGGGGCACCATCACCTTCACGCCCATCTTGGTGGGGTCGGAGTAGTCGTAGGTTTCCACGAGGAGCAGGCGGTCGAGCTTGGCCTTCGCGCGGTCCCAGCGGGTCTGGCCGTACTGGTCGCGGGGCAGCACGGGGCGCTCCTCGCCGGGCAGCGGGCCGAGGAGGTCGCGCATGCAGTCGCGCACCTTCTCGAGGTCGTCCTGGCGCGTGCGGCGTTCCAGGAATCCGAGCGCCGCCACCTCCTTCTCGTAGGCGGCCAGGATGTCGAAGGCACCCTGGCGTGCCTTTGCGGCCTGCGCCTCCTCGGCCTCGATGGCCTCGCGGTCGCCGCGCTGGAAGCGCTCGAGCATCATCCTGCGGTATTCGACCGTGCCCCGGAACAGGAAGGCGCGCCAGCCCCGGCCGGCCATGGGCGCCAGGATGATGAGCAGCGCCGCCGCGAGCAGCAGGATCGAGCAGATCCCCAGCCCCGAGAACGCGCGGTCGAGCAACTTGCGGGTGCCGAGCTGCATATCAGTGTCCCAACTTCCTGCGCGCGCGGCGGGTGGCGCCCTCGCTCGCCAGGTTGAGCACGAAGGAGATGGCGAGCAGGCTGAGGGCCATGGCGAAGAGCACGTGGTAGCGGGCAGAGCCGGTCACGTGGTCGGCCTCGCCCATGTCGCCGGCGATCGTGGCGGTCAGGGTGCGCACGGGGGCGGTGAGGTCGTACCAGGGCGAGGGGATTTGTGCGGCGTTGCCCGAGGCCATCCACACGACCATCGTCTCGCCCACGGCGCGCATCACCCCCAGAATCACGGCGGCGCAGATGCCGCTGGCCGATGCGGGAATCACCACCCGGAGGATGGTCTCGGCGCGCGTGGCTCCCAGGGCGTAGCTCCCCTCGCGCAGGTCGCGCCCAGCGGCCTGGAGCGCGTCCTCGGACACGCTGACCACCGTGGGCAGGGCCATGATGCCCAGGATGATCGAGGCGTTGAGTGCGTTGGTCCCGCTGTCGATCGGCAGCCCGCGCAACATACCTCCCAGGGCGACGAGCCCGAAGGCCATGGCCCCCCCAAAGAGCAGGAAGGCGACGATCCGGCCCGCCCAGCGGGCCTTCTCAGGCGCTCGGGAGCTCGTCAGATCGGCCAGCACCACGGCGGCCAGGAAGGCCAGCGGCCCCCCGATCACGTAGGCGGCCACCTCGAGCATCGCGCCGCCCCGCTCCTGAAGCAGCGGCGCGAACACCACGAGGGCGAAAAAGCCGTAGGCGACCGACGGAATGGCCGCCAGCATCTCGATCACCGGCTTGGCCAACTGCCGAACGCCGAACGGCAGCACGTCGCTCAGGCACACCGCCGCCGCCACCCCCAGCGGCACCGCCACGAGCGACGCACCGAGCGTGACGATCCCGCTGCCGAAGAACATCGAGAGGGAGCCGAACGACGCCGGCTCGGCAGATGGATACCACTCCGAGCTCGTGAAGAACTCACCCGCGCCCCGAAGGCGGAAGAACGGCAGGGCGTCCTGAGCGATGTAGTAGAAGATGAAGAGGACAGCCAGCACCGAACTGCTCGTGATGAGGAACAGCACGGAGCGGCCGGCAAGAGAAGCCACCTGCTTGGCGCGGGTGGCCCTCTTGCTCAGCAGCAGACTCTGCCTCGGGCGACCGAGCGGGTCGGTCAGAGAGAGCTCTGCCTGGCTCATAGTGCGCCGTGTCTCCGTGGCCGCCAGAGGCGGGGAGAGTGCGGGGGACTAGTACGAGGTGACCGGCACGAAGCCGATGGCCTCGACGATTTCCTGGCCCTTCTTGGTCAGGTGCAGCGTGATGAGCGCGTGGGTGTACGACCCGAGCTTGGGGTAGCCATTGGTGAACATGAAGAGGGGCCGGGCCACGGGGTAGCGGCCGCTGGCCACGGTGCTGCGGTCAGGGATCACGCCGTTGATCTTGAGAGCCTTCACGTCGCGGAGAAAGCCGAGCCCCGCGTAGGCGATCGCCGTGGGCGTCGAGCTCACCCGCTTGCGGGCCGCCTCGTTGCTCGTCACATACTCGGCACTGCTCACGATGCGCTGCTTCGCCATCACGAGGCCCTCGAACGTCTCATACGTCCCGCTGTTCGTGTCGCGGCTCACGACCACGATCTTGCGGTCGGGGCCGCCGACGTCCTTCCAGCTCGTGATCTTGCCGAGGTAGATGTTGCGGACCTGCTCCACCGAGAGCCCCTGCACGGGGTTGCTCGGGTGCACGACGATCGCGATGCCGTCCATCGCCACCACGTGGGCCACGGGCATGACGCCCTTCGAGGCAGCGGCGGTGAACTCCTTCTCCTTCATGAAGCGCGACATGTTCGCGATGTGGCAGGTGCCGTTGATCAGGCTCTTGGCGCCGTTGCCGCTGCCCGACTCGCTCACCGTGATGTTCACGCCCTTGTTGCGGGACATGTAGTACTCGGCGAATGCCTTGGCGATGGGGCCGACGGTGGTCGAGCCGTCCATCACGATCTTCACGTCGTCGGCCAGGGCGGCTCCGGGCACGCTCAGCAGCAGCCCGAGCCCGATGGCGATGGCCAGAAGTGTCCTCATTGTCGGTGTCTCCTGTGGTTCTCAAGCGAAAGAGAGGGTAGCCCGATTACGTTAGCGTTCGGCGAGCGGAGTGTGAGCATTGCGTGAGCGGCCCGACCCCCAGCCGGGCCGCTCACAGATGTGGCGCTAGAACTTCATCTTCAGGTCGACCTGGGTCCGGGTGTAGTCCACCGAGTCCTTGGCGCTGTTCGCCCCGTGCTTGTCGTTGCGGAAGCACGTGATGCCGAGCTGAAGGCACTTGGTGACCTGGTAGCCGAGGCTCACCACGTGGCCCTTGTGGCCCGTGCCGCCGCCGCCGAAGTCCGAATCGCAGAAGGCGCCCAGCACGGCGTCGGCCTCCACCTCGCGGTAGTTGTAGCCGAACGACCAGGAGCCGGGGGCCTTGCACTTGCCCACGTTGAAGCCGACCAGCCAGCCGGTGTCGTCGCCCCCGCTGGCGCCCGTGTTCTTCGCGAAGTCGCCGTAGATGGCCAGAGGCAGCGGGCCGGCCTTCAGCCCCAGCTCCACGAACGCCTCGGCAATCTGGTAGTCCTCCGTGAAGCTCGTGCCGTCGTTCGAGTTGCCGAAGAAATTGTCGTCGCACTCGAAGTCATACGCGCCCGAGCCCTTGATGTTCGTGTAGTTGTAGTAGCCGCCGCCCACGGTGAGCTTGGCCGCGCCAATCTCCTGGGTGACGCCGGCCTGGGCGCCGTAGAGCATGTTGTCCGCGCCCCCGCCGTTCTCCTTGACCCAGAAGCCGGCCATGGAAGCGAACAGGTGCGTGGTCTCGCCAGGCGAGGTGCCGTACTTGAACGCCAGCCCCTCGGGATTCAGGTCGCCGTCCCAGAGCAACTGGCTTTTCTGCGGCTTGTGGAAGGGCATCTTCATCTTGCCGCCCAGGATGTGGAACCCGGGCATCTGGTTCGGATGCCAGTCGAAGTAGGCCAGGTCCAGCCACACGTGCTTGCTGGTGAAGAAATGGCCGAGCGTCTGGTTGCTCGACACCGGGTCGCCTTCCCAGTCGACGCACGAGCCATCGCTGTTCCCGCCGCCGCTGGCCAGACGCAGGTACACGTCCAGGTCGTCGCACGGCTTGAAAGCGAACTGAAGGCGGGCGCGGATGCGGTGGCGGATGCGGACGTCGTCCTTCGACTCGTCGTCGATCCGCTCACAGCGGTAGCGCAGGTCGCCCGAGATCTTCGACTTCTGCACCCAGCTCGGCACCTCGACGCCCTTGCCGATCTTGCCGGCCAGCGCGTCCGTGCGTCCAATCTCCTCATTGATGGCCTTGCGCATCGAATCCTGCTGGGCCTCGAGCTCCTGCACGCGGGCCATCAGAGCAGCCATCTTCTTGTTCTGCTCCTCGAGCCGCTGGAGGAGGTGGCTCGCAGATGGCTCGGCGGCCAGCCCCGCCGAGCACAGCACTGCCAGCCCCAGCACTGTTGTCAGGTACGTTTTCATAGGTTCCTTTCCCCAAGTGTCCCCCACAGGGGCACAGTCCCGGAAACGCGGCCTCCCTCCACGCTCACGACGCCAGCAGGCTCGTCTCCTTTCTCCTGCGCTCTCGGACCCCCCGATGATTCGCAGGAGAGGATACCGTGGGCGCATTAGCCCCGCGTGAGGGTGCGGTTAGATGATCTTGAAAAGGGCGCTGAGAGAGATCGGGCTACCGCAAACTATTGTCAGCCAAGTAGTTACGTGAGTTCTCGGCACCGGTCACGCTGGCAGGTGGATCGTGAACACGCTGCCCTTGCCCGGCTCGCTCTCGACCGTCACCCGGCCCCCATGGGCCTGCGCGATGTGTTTGACGATTGCCAGCCCCAGGCCCGTGCCGCCGAGTTTGCGGCTGCGGGCTCTGTCCACGCGATAGAAGCGCTCGAAAAGCCGCGGCAGGTGCTCAGGCCCGATGCCACAGCCCTGGTCGGCCACGCGCACGATCGTCTCCCCATCGCCAGGCTCGGCCACGATCTCTACGGCGCGGCCCGGCTCGCTGTAGTTGATCGCATTGTCCACCAGATTCACAACCGCCTGCTCGAGCAGCGGCGCGTTGATCCGTGCCGTGAAGCCAGCCGCACACGTCACCCGCAAAGCCATGTCCTTCTCCGTCGCCTTCAGCGAGCAAACCTGCACCGCCGCGTCCAAGACATCCTTGAGGGTCGCCTCCTCGAGCGTCGCCGCGGGCTGCCCGGTGTCCTGCTCGAGCCGCGAGAGGAGCAGGAGATCCTCGATGATCGCGTTCAGGCGGTCGACCTGTCGGGCGATGATGCCGAGAAATCGAGTGGCGTCCTCCGGATTCCCGAGCGCACCGTCCAGAAGCGTCTCCACGAACCCCTTCACCGAGGTGATTGGTGTGCGCAGCTCGTGCGAGACGTTGGCCACAAACTCGCGGCGGATGCTCTCGAGCCGCCGCAGGCGCGTCACATCGTTGAGCACGACCACGGCGCCGATCTGGCGGCCCTCGGCGTCGCGAAGAGCCGCCCCGTGGGCCTGGAGCACCCGCTGCCCGTTGCCCACGAGCTCGATCTCGCCCTCGCTCACTTCCGGCTCGGCCAGCGCCCCGGCCACAAAGCGCTGGAGGGCGGGATTCCGCACCGCCTCCTGGATGCTCCGTCCCTCCAGCTTCCCGTCGTCCACCCCCAGCATTGCTGTAGCCGCCACGTTCATGCTGATGAGCCGCTCGTCGTTGTCCACCGCCACCACCCCCTCGACCATCGAGGCCAGGATGGCCTCCTGCTCGTTGCGCTGCCGCAGAATCGTGTTCAGCCGCTCCTCGAGCTGCGCCGCCATCTGGTTCATCGCCTCGGCAAGGCTCGCAAGCTCCGCCGTCTCGGGCACGGGGAGGCGAACGTGCAGGTCGCCCTCGGCAAAACGGTCGGCCCCCTGCTTCATCTCCTCGAGCGGCTGGCTGATCCGCCGCGACACCACCAGGCTCACCACACCCGCGAACACCGCGATCACGAGCCCCGCTATGGCCAGCTCCGCGTGGATGTGCCGCAGGGCATCCTCCACCGAGGTCACGGGGAACGACGTCCGCACGACCAGCTCGACCTCCCGGGCCTCCCCCTCGCCTGTGAACAGGGGGACGGCCACGTACATCATGTCCTTGTTGAGCGTGGCGCTCTGGCGCGTCGCTACGCCGACCTCGCCGCCCAGCGCCGCCATCATCTCGGGGCGGTCGGGTGTGTTGTGCAACTCCATCTTCGCCGTATCTTCATCGGATTCGCCCACGACCACGCCGCTCGGCAGCATCGCCGTGATGCGGGTGTCCGACCGCGAGCCCAGGTCCTTGCACAACGCGTCCACCGCCGCCTTGTCGCCCGAGCGGTGGGTGGCGAGGAGCTGCTTCTCCACCAGCCGCGCGCGGGCCTCCAGCATCGTCTGCGTCTCGGCTCGGTAAAAGCCGCGCAGCGAGCGGGTCGCATACCAGGTTACCGCCAGCAGCGAAAGCAGCGTGATCACCAGGTACGACGGGAAGAGCTGCCAGAGCAGGCGCCGCCGCGGCATAGGTCACTCCTTGAATCGATACCCCACCCCGCGCACGGTCTCCACGTAGCCGCTGCACGGGCCGAGCTTCTTGCGCAGGCCGGCCACCTGCACGTCCACCGAACGATCGGTCACAGGATACCCCGCTCCACGCACCGCATCAATGATCTGGTGGCGCGTGAACACCCAGCCCGGGCGCCGAGCCAGGTAGTGCAGCAGGCGGAACTCGGTGTAGGTGAGCTCCACGGGCTTGCCCCTCACGAGCGCCTCGTGGCGCTTCGGGTTGATCACGATGTCGTGCACGTGGATCGTCGTGTCGTCCTCGGGAGTCCCCGTCGCGCCCCGCCGCAGCACCGCCTTCACCCGTGCACTGAGCACCCGCGGGCTGAACGGCTTGGTCACGTAGTCGTCGGCCCCCAGCTCCAGGCCTACCACCACGTCCGCCTCCTCCCCCTTGGCCGTGAGCATGATGATCGGAACGTGCGACGTCTTCGGATCGCTCTTGAGAATCTTGCACACCTCCAGTCCGTCCACCCCAGGCAGCATCAGATCCAGAATCACCAGGTCCGGGATCTTCGCCCGGGCCACGCGAAGGGCGTCCTCGCCCGTGGTCACACACTCGGGCCGGCACCCGTCCTTCGCCAGCTTGTACTCCACAAGCTCCAGAATGTCCTCTTCGTCGTCCACGACCAGTATGTGGGGCTTCGACATGGCACCCCTTCCCCCGAAAGCCGACCGCAACACTCCCCTCTCGCTAATATTATACCGTTTTCATATTAGCAGAGTGTTAGGATTCCGTGAGTTCGCCATTCCCCCTCCACGGCCTTGACGAGCGCCCCGACCCGCGCTAAGCTCATCCCCAACGAACGCCACGCCGAGCGCCCCCGAAGGCAAAGGAGACCTGCCGTGGCCGACAAGCTGGCAATCGATGGCGGAAAGCCCGCCTGCACCCTGCCCTGGCCCGCCTGGCCCTGGTTCCCCGAGAAGGCCATCCAGGACGTCGCCGACACCCTCCGCTCCGGAAAAGTCAACTACTGGACCGGCACCCGCGGCATGGAGTTCGAGACAAAGTTCGCCGACTGGTGCGGCAGCCGCTTCGCCATCTCCACGTCCAACGGCACGAGCGCCCTCCACGTCGCCCTCGCCGGCCTGGGCATCGGCCCTGGCGACGAGGTCATCACCACCCCCTACTCCTTCATCGCATCCTCCTTCTGCGTGTGCCAGGCCGGCGCCGTCCCCGTGTTCGTCGACGTGTGCCGCGCCGACCACTGCATGGACCCCGCCGCCATCGAGCCCGCCATCTCCTCCCGCACACGTGCCATCATCCCCGTCCACCTCTACGGCAACGTGTGCAACATGGACGCCATCCAGCGCGTCGCCCGACGCCACAAGCTCCTCGTCATCGAGGACTGCGCCGAAGCCCACGGAGCCACCTGGAAGGGACGCAAGGTCGGCACCATCGGCCACGCCGGAGCCTTCTCCTTCTGCCAGAGCAAGACCTTCACCACCGGCGGCGAGGGCGGCATGGTCACCACCGACGACGAGGACGTGGCCTGGGAATGCCGCTCCTTCCGCGACCACGGCTACGACGTCGCCCAGCGCCTGCGCCTCCTCGAGCTCGAGGCCAAGCTCCCCTACATCCACAACCGCGTGGGCTTCAACTACCGGATGACCGAGCCCCAGTCCGTTCTCGGCATCCACCACCTCAAGCGGATCGACACCTGGAACCTCAAGCGCCGCCGCCGCTTCGGCGAGCTCCTCAACCGCGAGCTCGCACCCATCCCCGAAATCCTCCACCTCCCGCCCCACGGCGACGGAAAGGTCGAGAACGGCTTCTGGGTCTACCCCATCGTGCTCGACACCGATCGGCTCACGTGCACGATCCGCGAGTTCGTCGCCGCCCTCGGCGCCGAAGGCATCCCCTGTGGCCCCGTCTTCTGGCCACAGAGCTACAAGGAAAAAGCCTACCAGGACCACCGCGGCTTCGGACGCTTCAACTACCCCTTCGGCGACCCCAAGGCACGCAAGGCCGCCGTCGACTACAAGCGCGTCCACTGCCCCAACGCCGCCTGGCTCGAGGAGCGCACCCTCGTGCTCTTCACCCTTCAGCCCGTCTACACCGTCAAGCACCAGCGGCTCACCGTACGGGCCATCCGCAAGTGCATCGCCGCGTTCCGGAAGTGAGGGTGGATGGGTGGAAGAGCGGATGATTGGATGGATGGGAGGATGGAAGACTGGAGGAATGGATCGATGTCCGCCAGGGACTCCGGTAACCCCATCCCCCAGTGCCGGCATCTCCATTCCTGCGCTCCGCCATGCTTCCTCTCTTCCACCCTTCCCCTCTTCCACCCTTCCACCTCCAAGGAGATTCTCCCATGATCCGCATCGGTTGGGGCGTCATCGGCGCCTGCGGCATCGCGCTGCGCCGCATGATCCCCGAGGGAATCATCCCCGCACGACAGGCCGTGCTTCGCGCCGTCATGGACATCGATGAGGAGCGTGTCCGCCAGGTCGGCGAGCGCTTCGCCGTACGCCGCTTCACCGAGGTGGAGCCGCTCCTCGCGTACCCCGAGGTCCAGGCCGTCTACATCGCCACCCCCACGATCCACCACGCCCCCCAGGCACTCGCCGCCATCGAAGCCGGCAAGCACGTCCTCATCGAAAAGCCCCTCGCCATGACCGCCGACGAAGGCGCCGCCATCGCCGAGGCCGCCAGGAGCAAGGGCGTCGTCGCGGGAGTCGGCTTCATGATGCGCCACCACGGCGCCCACCGCAGAATCAAGGAACTCATCGACGACGGCACCCTCGGCACCCCCGTCATGGGCCGAGCCCAGCTCAGTTGCTGGTACCCCCCCATCGAGGGCGCCTGGCGACAGGACCCCGCCCTCGGCGGAGGCGGCGCATTCATCGACATGGGAAACCACTGCTTCGACCTACTCGAAATGTTCTTCGGACGCACCACCGAAGTCCACGCCTTCACCGCCAACCGCGTTCATCCCTACCCCAGCGAGGACACCGCGCTCGCCACCTTCCGCTTCCAGAGCGGAGCCCTGGGCATCGTCGACACCCTCTTCAACGTCCCCGACGACGCCTCCAAGAACGTCCTCGAAATCTACGGCACCCGCGGAGCCATCCGCTGCAAAGGCACCATCGGCCAGGGGCCTGGCGGCAGCGCCCGCCTCATCGCACTCGAGCAGAAAGGCTACGCCGCCCAACAAGACCGCGGCCCCGCCCGAGCCACCCGGCTGCGCTGTGGCCAGGTCAACACCTATCTGGCCGAGATCAGGGACTTCTCCGACGCCATCGCCCTCGGCCACCCGCCCACCTGTTCCATCGAGGACGGCGTGTGGAACATGAAGGTCGTCGAAGCCGCCTACCGCTCCGCACGCACCGGCTGCGCCGTCAAGCTCACCGAGGAATGAGCCGCCGCCCCGTCTCCAGCCCGCGAAGCAGGCGATCCCGACCCGTAGCCCACAGCGACCAGCGGGGGCGCCGCCAATGCGCGGGGCCCCTGCGCATCCTCGGCCCGCCAAGCGCGCGATCCCGACCCGTAGCCCACAGCGACCAACGGGACCTCTGGGAACCCCCGCCCCCCATCCACAGCCCCCGAACGGAGGCGGCCCTTCCTGACCCTTCGCCCGCCGCCCGCTGCCTCTTCCTGGCTTGCAGCTTGTAGCTCACAGCAACCTTTCATATTGTTAGACCCGACTTTGACATTCTTCAAGTGATCCGCACCCCTGCTATCGGCGTACCGCCTGTCTCAGGCAGTAGTTGCGGCTGTTTTCTGCCCCATTTCCCGCCCCTCCGTGTCCTCTCGGGCTTTGAATTGCCGGAGAAGCTACAGGAAGCCGGCAGCTACGCGTTCTGGGGCACGCCCAGCCCAATGGCCGTGTACTCCCGTCCCTTTTCGTTGCGTTCGCGTCGGAGCCGCTTGCGCATGCGGCCCCTGCCCCCATTCTCTGCGATCGGCCCGGGAGGGCGAAGCTCCTGCTGAGCCGTATCGTACCCCCTTCGGGTCGGCGGGAGCCTCGCCCTCCCGTTCCCCCCCCTGGCGCATGCACATGGAAATGTAGGGGCAGGCCCCCGCGCCTGCCCACGCAGGGCGGGGCGTGCCGGCCCGGGCGCGGGCGGGCATGGGGGCCCGCCCCTACACCAATCCCGATGAGACGCTTTCTATGTTCGATGTTGGAGCAGCCGGGAGCAGCCCGGGGTCAGATCTTGAATCTTGAATCTGAGCAACTCGCGACCTCAGGCCGGCCCGCCCTCCTCAGCCCGGCTCGTATTCCGCGAAGGCCCCAGATTCAAGATTCAAGATCTGACCCCCATGAGGCATGAGTGAGCGTGGCGCGACCAGTGGGCCGTGGTCGAGGGGGGGCACTCGCACGGTCGGGGGCGGTGGCGGCTGTCTAGAATTCCCGCAGCAGGTCCAGCAACTCGCGGTCCAGGGCGTGGCCGTGCCAGTCGGCGTAGGCGACGTCGGAGCGGCGCGAGTCGAGGATGCCGAAGGGGCCGCGGAACTGCCAGAGGGCCAGGCCGATGCCGTAGGCCGTGAGGATCTCGAGTACGTCGCGAAGCCAGCGGAGCACCACGCCATGCGGGGTGTGGTGGAACGCGCCGCCTTCGCCGCAGTGCACGCCTACCCCATCCGCCGCCAGGCCGGCCCACTGCTGGTAGTGCTCCTCGAGTGCCGGGCGGTCCCACGTCTTCTCCCCGTCCACGAGGCCGGGCCACACGGGCGCGGGCCATCCCTCGCTCTTCACCCAGTTGGCCTTGTAGTGGCTCAGGGGGCTGGGCACGTAGGCGCGGCAGCTCTGCGCGATCCCCAGGTCGGCCAGCTCGGGACACGCCGTGTTCCCCCACGACACGCCGTCCGCGATGATCAGGCGGCCGGGGTCGATGGCGCGGATGGCGGCAACGGCCGTGCGGATCACGCGCTCGTGGTCGGCCCGTGTCATGCCGTCTTCAGAGGGGGCACGCGGCTCGTTCACGAGGTTGAAGCTCATCTTGTCGCTGCCGATGCCGCGGTAGCGGCGGGCCAGCAGCTCCCAGTGGAAGCAGAAGGCGTCGAGAGCGGCCTGGTCCTTCCACAGGTCGAACGGCTCGCCCCGCGCGCCGTTCACGCAGTAGCCCGGCGCGTGGTGGAGGTTCAGGCACACGTGCAGGCCATAGGTGTCGGCGAGGGAGACGGCCAGGTCGATCCGGTCGAGCATGGGCTCGTGGGGCTTGAGGGGGTCGTCGTCCTCGATCCACAGACGGTAGCACATGGGGAGGCGGACGAAGTCGAAGCCCCAGTCGGCGATCCAGCGGAAGTCGTCCTCCCGCCAGGCCCCGTCGCGGTCGCGGGAGAACATTTCGAGCAGGTTGAAGCCCCGCCATCGGGGGAGCACGGTCTGCGTGGGCATCGTCGGTTCCTCCTTTCGTGAGTGGCCGCATCCTACGCGGCGGCGATGGCGGGGTCAAGTGCGCGCCGCGTGCGCTCAGCCGCGGTTGACTCCCGCCGGGGCGGCTGCTAAGATTCCATCCGCACCCACCAGTGGACGGAGGATATCGTGCCGGCCGAACACCGCTCCCTGCTCGATGAGGGCCGCCGAGGCTTCGCCGATGGCATGCGGCGCGGAGCCACGTGGCGCGCCCTGCTCGTCGGCTCCGCCATGTGCGTGCTCATCGGGGTCGGCACGCCCCACGCCGTCCACGTCATGCACGCCAGCACGATGGCCATCGACTTTTCGACGGCGGCCGCCGTGTTCCTCTTCTTCGTGCTCGTGTTCCTGCTCAACGGCCTGGCGCGGGCGGTGTGGCGCCCGCTCGCTCTCACCTCGGGCGAGCTGCTGGTGGTCTTCGTGATGATGGCCGTGGGCTGCGCCATCCCCACCATGGGCCTCTCGGGCTACCTGCTGTCGACCATCGCCGCCCCCTTCTACTACCAAGCGCCCGAGAACCAGTGGTCGCAGATCCTCCTGCCCCACGTCCGCAAGTGGCTCTACCCGTCGGACACCCTGGCCATCAAGTGGCTCTACGAGGGGGTGCCCGGCGGCGAGGCGATGCCCTGGTCTGCCTGGCTCATGCCCCTCCTCCACTGGTCCCTGTTCGTCGTCGCGCTCTACTTCGTGATGATCTGTCTGATGGTCATCCTGCGCAAGCAGTGGGTGGAGAACGAGCGCCTGGTCTACCCCCTCACGCATCTTCCGCTGGAGATGGTGCGCCACGAGCCACGCCCGGGCTTCACCAACCCCATCCTGCGGAACGGATGGCTGTGGGCCGGCTTCACCATCCCGTTCCTTTTCGGATGCTACATCGCTCTCACGCACTATGCCCGGGGCTTCCCGCCCGTGCGCTTCGACACGCGGCTCCAGGTGTTCCGGGGCGCGGCCTCGATCATCTTCCGCATCAGCTTCCCGATGATCGGTTTCACCTACATGCTCAGCACGAGCGTGGCTCTGAGCCTGTGGTTCTTCGGCCTCGTGACCACCACGGAGCGGGCCATCCTGCGCGTCGTGGGCTATGAAGGACTCGAGCAGCTCGACCCCTACAGCCAGTCCGGCGGCGGGCCACTGCTGTGCCATCAGTCCCAGGCCGCCCTCTTCGTCCTCGTCCTCTTCGGCCTGTGGGTGGGGCGCCGCCACCTGCGCGCCGTCGTCGCCAAAGCCTTCGGGCGGGGCAAGGACATCGATGACTCCGACGAGATCCTCAGCTACCGCCAGGCCTTCTGGGGCACCGTCGGCGGCCTGGCCTACATGACCTTCTGGCTCCAGCGCAGCGGCATGTCGCTGTGGGTGGCCGCGGCGCTGCTCGTCGTCTCGATGCTCATGTTCCTCGGCGTCACCCGCATCGTGGCCGCGGGCGGGGTGGCCGAGACCCGCGCCCCGATGACCGCGTCCACCGTGCTCATCGCCGCCATCGGCTCCGACCGACTCGGCCCCGCCAACCTCGTGCCCTTCGGCATGACCTACATCTGGATGGGCGACATCCGCACGTTCGTGATGGCCTCGTGCGCCAACGGCCTGAAGCTCACCTCGGAGCTCAAGGCGCGCCGCCGCGGCATCTTCGCCGCCATGGGCATCGCCATCGTGGTCACCATGGCCGCCTCGATCTGGGCCACGATGCACCTCGCCTTCACCCACGGCGGCGCCAATGCCAACATGTGGTTCTTCGATATGGGGCCTCGGCTGCCCTTCCAGTATGTGACCCGGCTCATTCAGAACCCCGAGGGGCCGAGCCAGAGCGCCTACCTGTTCGGCAGCATCGGCGCGGCCGTGATGACGCTGCTGCTCCTCATGCACCACCGCTTCGTGTGGTGGCCGCTCCACCCGCTCGGCTTCCCCATTGCGAGCATCTGGCTCACCGAGCAGCTCTGGTTCAGCATCTTCCTCGCCTGGTTCATCAAGGTCCTCGTGCTGCGCTACGGGGGGGCCGACCTCTACAAGCGCACCCGCTTCTTCTTCCTCGGCCTCATCCTCGGGCAGTTCACCGTCAGCGGCGTGTGGATCATCATCGACCTGTTCACCGGCAAGGTCGGCAACTCCCTCTTCTGGATCTGACCCTCCTTTGCCACACGGCGGGCCTCCCGCCTCCACCCGCCTTGCCCGTCCCCTGCGATCGCCTTACGGCGTCCGGAGGCCGGCATCATGTCTCATTCCACACCGGCTCGAGCCGCACGACCGCCTTTTCCTATCAGCAGGTTTCCCGGCGGCGATTCTCAGCACAGACCGCCCGCCCACAGCCGCATCGGCCACACGCGGCCCGGGCCAACGAGGGCGCCTCCGCCACGTCCTCCCAGAGGGAACCCGGCTCGCGAGCCGCCCCGCAGCCCCGTGGGCGGAATGGACGAAGTGGACTTTGTGGACGGCGGTCTTCGGATCCCGTGTCCATGCACTACTAACTCTCCAAATCTGTGCGCGGCGCCGAGAAAACGTGGGGCTGGGCATACCAAACCCAATCCCTGATTGGGTTTGTGGCGGCAAGCCAGGCGCGCATACAGCCAGCGCGCTCCGGGAGACCACCCGTCTCGACACGACGGACGGTACCGTGTCCAGCCCCACGTTTTCTGGTCCTTTGGTTGCGGCCCGTGGCCGCGATGTGTCCCATGCTCTGCGAGCGCCAACCCCACTGAGGACCACCCCCCGCCGCTCGGCGCCGCGCCGGGCCAGGAGCATGGGACCGATGGGACCCATGGGACGGGGGCCAATCGCGCCTCATCAAGAGCCACGCTCGCCGGGGCGGGGTTCATTCCTTCGCTGTTCGGCGTTCGGTGTTCGATGCTGCGGGGGCCGGGCGGCCCTGCCCCCTTCGGCCTTGCTCAGGGCAGGCCCCTCCCTCTCCCACTGAACCGCTCCTGCCACCCCTTCGGCTCGGCGGGAGCCTCGCCCTCCCGCGACGCCCCTGGCGCATGGATATGGAAATGCAGGGGCGGGCACGGGGGCCCGCCCCTACGCCGATCATGCTGGGACGGCGTCTTCGTTTGCTCGCCCGGCTCGGCGGTCCGCATGCCCGCAGGGGGTGGAATGGCGGACGGGAAGAGTGTAAGATTAGCTGCGTGGCAGGGCGGATGAAGCGAGGATTGGAAGGGTGGAAGCAGACGATGCCTGAGTATACGCCCCATCAGCGGGGGATCATCAAGCGCTACTACGACCATAAGCCGGACCTGATGCTCCAGAAGCTCTCGGAGCTGGTTTCGGATATCGCGCTGGAGGAGGATCCGAAGAAGCTCAAGCGGCTGTGGGCACGGGCGGAGAAGGCGCTGCGGAACCTGAAGGTGCCCGGCTGGCGCGTCGCGAAGATCCTGGAGTCGCAGGATCCCAACCTGCTCGCCGAGGTGGTGAAGGACTTCTTCTGAGGGCTCCCGCCGCCATTCAACGGCAACGCCCGCCACGCGCATTGCACGCGCGGCGGGCGCGCCTGTGGTTGAGCCACTCTATCGCTACGCCCTCTTGCGCCTGCGGAGTGCAGCTGCTCCGGCGAGGCCGCCGAGGAGCAGGATGGCCGAGCACGGCTCGGGAATGATGCCCGGCCCCGCGGGGGTGCCGGTCACTTCGCCCTGGAGGCCCATCGTGGGGTCGTTCTGGACGCGCAGCGGGTCGCCGAAGGCGGCGCGGGCGCTGGTCTCATAGCCGGGGCCGGCGGCGTAGGTGGTCATGTGGTAGCCGAGGCTGAAGCTGGCGCCTGGCCCGAGGATGCCCAGATCGAGGGTACCCAGGTACGGCCCGAACAGGTAGCCGAAGTAGGGGGCCGTAGTGGCCTCGAAGTAACTCGAGCCGATGTCGGTGCCCGTCTGGCTGAGTACATGCGCCCCGCTGCCGCCGAGAAGCTCCGCCCCCGATGCCCACACCGGGCTGCCATCGAGCTGGATCTCTATAGCGTAGCTGGCCACCATCGATTCAGGGAAGGCAGGCGGGTAGGAGAGACCCGCCCCATCGTACATCTCCAGCACCCCCTGCGGGATGAGGAACTGGAGCTCGTAGGCCATTGGACCGCCTGAGGTGTTCGTGAACGTCTCGCTCCAGCTTGCCTCCCCCTGCGTCTCCGCCACGGTGCCGCTGACCCCGAAGTACTCGGCTTCCGCGGCAACCACGCCGAGTTCATGTGCCGCGCCCCGCGCGAGGGCCATGATGCCCTGCGCGGGCTGGGGCGTACCGCCTGCGCCCACGGCTGCCCCGAAGTACTCATAGCCGACGGACACCGAGGAGAGGAGGCCGCCGCTCGCGGCTGTCTTCGGGCCATCCTGGAGCTCGAGGACAGGTGGGCTTCCCCAGGGGTTGTACTCCCTGATCCAGGCATCGGTGCCGAGCACCAGGGCTGCCGCGGGGGAGGCCCAGAGGATAACGACGGCCGCCAGAACACTCAGCAACGCTATCCTGCCGCGCATGGCACCCTCCATTCCCGCGCCCCCTGTTTCGGGGCTCTTGCAGAAGCTGCGCCTCGCCCGAAGGCGAGCCCGGCCGTGCGGACCTAATGGAATCTACAGATCACCCTCATTGGATGCGATAGCAAACGGCATGCCGGGAGGGCGCCCTTCGGGCATCGGCGCGCTCGGGCCGCCACAGGCGCGTTACGTCCTTGCGGCCGATGGTTTTACGTGGCGACCCGACCACGGCGGGCGCGGGTGCTGGAGGTGGGGGCGTGGGCGGGGATGGCGGTGCGGCGGAGAGCCTGTGACCAGCGGGCATGCAGGCCCAGTGGACCGCATGTATCGCGTGGGGAAGGGGTTGGATATGCTCCAGCGGGGAGCCTGTGTGCGGGCGGTTCCACGGCCATGTTGCCAGCCGTCAACGCGCCATGTCCTTGAGTGTGCTATGCTTAGGCACTCAGCCGCAAGAAGCGTTGCGGATCGGCGACATTGGTGGCGCCGGGCCACAAGAAACTGTCGATTCGAGACTTATGGGATCCGTGGGTTCGTCTTCTCCGCTGGCCGTTGCCAGACGGCAACATGGGTGCGGGGGCGTCAGGGTGTGTGTCCCACGGGCGGGGGCGTGGCCGGGAGGAGCATGAGGTCGCGGTATTCGTGGGGAGCGCCGTAAGGCTCCTTGCCCTTTGGAGCGAGGGTGACGCCCGTCTTGCGCCCCTGGCCATCATTGTCGTTGATGAGGAGGGAGAAGCCGAAGCTGCGGCCTGCGGCCAGGCGGGCGGCGGGAATGCAGCGGGCGCGGGGGAAGAGCATTTCGTAGACGGTGGTGGTGCCCTCGCGACGGATGGCGGCCTGCACGTCGGGGTCCGCGAAGCCCTCGCGTCGGTTCGCCTTGCCCTTGTAGTTGCCCTCGGCCCCCTTGTCGAGCCAGGCGTAGGGCTTGCCGCGGATGAGGCTCAGGGTGTAGGCCACGTCGTCGTCGGCGTGGTGGGCGGGGGCGTCGGGGGCGGCGTTGTTGAGGGGGTCGAAGTAGACCTGCACGGAGTCGCCCTGCCAGGCCACGCCCTCGGAGGGGGCGGTGTGGTGGCGATCGTCGGTCACTTCGGCGGCGAGGGCCAGGCCGTCGGGCGTCCAGGCGCAGGCGACGCGGGCGGCGAGGTCGGCGGCGCCCGCGTGCTCGAGTGCGGGTGTGAAGTCGCGGGACAGGTGGTCTTCGCCGAGGGCGAACCAGGCGGCGGCCCGCCACTCCGAGAGATCGCCGTCCGCCTTCACCCCGGCCAGGCGTGTGGCGTAGACGGGACGCAGCACAAGCTGGCGGCGGACGAACTCCTTGCCCGACTCGACGAGCACGGTGACGGGGTAGCGGCCGAGGCTGGCGACCGCCATGGCGGTGAAGCGGAAGGCCACGTCGCGGACCTGGCCAGCCCGCAGGTCGGAGAATGCCTGGCGGGCCTCGGGACAGGTCCAGCCCTCGGGCAGGCCGACGAGGCGGACGGTGCCGCTGAGCGGGCGGGTGCGGCACCCCCGGAGCCGTGCGGTGAGGGTCTTGGGGCCGGCGAGGACCAGGTCGATCTGGAGCGGGTCGCCGAGGCCGATGATCTCCGCCCGCTCGAGTGCCGACTGGATGGCGGCGGGCGCCGTGCCGGGCTTGTAGCGCACGTAGACGGGGTCGGTGGCCACGCGGAGGCCCTGCTTCTTTTCCTGCGGGGAGTAGGGGTTGCCCATGATATCGAAGGCCGCGAAGTCGCCTTCGAGGAGCATGCGGGCATCGGTGCTGGGCAGGGGGGTCCAGAGGGCGAGGAGGGGGCCTTCGGGCGGCGACTCGAAGAGGAAGGCGCGGAGCGACGGCCCGAGGGAGAGCTTGCGCCCCGTGCCGGCGCCCACGAGAAAGCGGGTGGCGGCGTTGTAGGCGGCGAAAAGGTCCTGGAGGAGAAGCTCGCGCCCAGGGCCGGGCCGGAACGCGGTGACGTTGATGGCGAAGGCGCAGTAGGGCGCGCCGGCGGCGGCGTGGTGGATGAAGTTGCGGATGGTGCGGCCTGCGGCGCGCAGCTCCTGGCCGTGGGGCACGTAGTAGCCGCGGCGGCTCTCCTCGTCGCTGCCCCGCAGGTAGAAGAGGTTGGCGGCGAAGTACTGCTCGCTGTTGAGGATCGGCCCGCGGAAGCCGTGCTTCGCCAGCACCTCGCGCATCGCCGCGATGTCGTCGCAGGTGTCGGGCTGGTCGGGGTGGCTGCGGTAGGAGTGGAAAGAGAAGATGTCCATATGCCTGCCGGCGCCCAGGCCCGCCCATTCGGCGATCCAGTCGGTGCGCGTGCCGTTGAGGGCGTTGGCGACGACGGTGAGCTGGGGGTCCACGTCCTTGATGGCCCTGTAGGCGGCCTTCTGGAACTCGATGTACTTCCTGGGATACATCGTGCGTTTGCCCTTGTTGGGGCCGCTGGGCACTCGCCAGAGGTTGGGCTCGTTGAAGATCTCCCAGTAGCGAACCTCGTTCTTGAGTGCCCGGACGTAGGGTCCGAGGTATTCGGCGTGCTGCCTGGGGGCTTCGGGCGGTGCCATGTCGAGGCGGTTCGAGGTGTCGCGGGCGGCAGGGCCGAGCGGCCCGACGCAGGCGATGAGGTCGATGCCCGCCTCGCGCTGCACGCGGCAGCGCGCGCGGAGGTCGGCGATGAGCTCGTCGGGGGGCACGCGGGTGGTGTGGACGGCGCTGGCGAAGAAGCGGTTGAGCCGCACGCCCATGTCCTTGAGCACCTGCGCGGCCTGGGCGCACCACCACTGGGGGAACTTCCAGGTCTCCATGCACACGCCGAACAGGCCGGGGCGGCCGGGGCCGACGGCCTGGACGCGCGGCGGGTCGATGATGGCGTAGCGGCTGATGCCTGTGCCGAGAGAGCGCTTGCCGGCCGTGGCCTCCAGGGCGACGTGGAACGTGCCCAGGCGGTCGGTTGGCAGGTCGATGGGCTGCTGGGACGGGCGGTCGGCGGGCACGTCGAGGTGGCGTTTCCAGGCCACCCGCTTCCAGGCATCGGTGGCGGTGACGTCGATGGCAACGGTGCCGCTGCGGGGGGTGCCGGGGACTACGCGGAGGGTCATCCTGGCGGCATCGCGGCCTCGGATGAAGTAGGGGCGGGGGTCGGCCAGGAGTGCGAGCATCACGGGCGGGGGCTCGTAGTCCGTCAGGGCGCCCTGCTCGACCTGCACGCGGTCCACGAGCACGCCGGTGCCGCTGTCGAGCCGCAGGTAGGCGCGCTTCTGCTTGCTGGGCTTGGTCCAGGTGAAGGTGAAGTGGCGCCGCTCCCAGCGGTCGGAGGGGATGCCCTTGGCCGAGTTGGCAACCATGGCCCAGGCGGGGTCGATCACGGCCCACCACAGCTCCGCGGCCTGCGTGCCCTCAGGGGCTCGGAGCCAGGCGGACACGGTGTAGGTGGCGCCCACCTTCAGGGGGATGCAGAAGGCGCGAAGGGCGGGGCCGGCGCCGGGAATCCAGGCACACGCGCCGCCATCCACCCCCTTGCCCGCGAGGATGGCCACGGGCTTCGAGCGGCCCGTAACCGCGGCCCGCTCGGCCTGGCCGAGCTTCGGGTGGAAGAAGTCGTAGGTCCAGCCCGTGCCGTCGAGCTCGAAGTCGGGGTTGAGGATCAGGTTGCGGCCGGGGACGCCTGGCCAGCCGACGTGGAGCTCCGTCGTGCCGCCTTCGGCCTTCCGCCCCGAGGGATACCACTCGACCGACGCGTCCGCCACGTCCACCGCCCCCGCGATGGCATTGATGTCCACGCGTGGCCAGAAGAACTTCTTCTTGCCGTCGCCGGGCACCTGGAGCTTCACGACGTGGCGTTTCCAGGCAGGCGTGAGCTGGTGGCGGGCCTCCGCGCGCGGCTGCCAGCCGTCCACGGTCAGGTGCATCGTGAGCAGGGCCTTGGGCGCATCGGAGCGTGCCCACACGGTGAACACAATCTCGCCCTCGGTGGGCAGGGGCAGCATTTTGCCGTAGAGGGTGCGGCTGTCCTTCCCGTCGCTCTTGAGCCGCAGAATGTGCCGGCCCGTGCGATACGTGGTGTTGGCTGCGATGGCGTAGTGGCCGGCGGGTGCGGGCTTGTACTTCCAGTGCCACAGCGGCGGAATCTCGCCCACCGTGCCCGCCGCGAAATCCGCGTTGCCCAGGATATTCTCCCCCTCTTCGAGCTGGAAGCGGCGGACGGCGATTCGGCGGAGCCACACGGCCGCCTTCGGACCCGCGCCGCGCAGGGCGCCCAGACGCAGCAGGGCCTTGCTCGGGTGCTCGAGGAGGAAGTAGATGCGGAACGGCGCCCACGCCGAGGCCGCCTGGTGGAACTCGTAGGACGAGAAGCGCGGCTTGTAGCTGGGGGCCAGCACGTCGGCGTTGAAGCCGCCCACGAGGTCGATGCCCTCGGTGCGGTACTCGGCGTCGAGGCAGTGCCAGCCGGGGGCAAGTGGGGCCGAGGATTCGAGCGCGCCGTCGCGGCCGCCGGCCAGCCGAAGCCACGCCGCGGCGCCCTGCTGAGCCACGGTCTCGAAGCCGCCGGGGCGCGGGGCAAACGCCACATCGAGCGGCCTGCCTTGCTCCCCAGCCGCGGCCCCTCCGCATGCGAGCGCCAGGGCCACGGCCCACAGCCTCGCTGTGGCGCGAGGCCCGCTTGTCCCTGTCGTCGGGTCAGCCACAGGTCATCTCCATTGGCGGCCAGGCGCGGCGCGCCCGTTCCTGGTGCGGTGGGTCATCGGACGGTGAGGCTCACCGAGGCGGCGTAGCACATGCGGGGGTCGCGGTGGTAGCGGGCGCTCTCGAAGAGGGTCTCGAGCGAGCGCTCGACCTTGCCGCGGAACGCCAGCTCGCCGTTGATGAAGATGCGCACGGGCTTCTCGAGATCGACCATGCGGTCGTCGAGAAAGACGGTGATCTTCTCGATGTGGCGGGCGGCGATGTTGATGCGGTTGCCGGGGTGCACGACGCCGGCGAGGCGGCCGAGCGTCTTGTTCATTTCCTCGAGGTAGATGAAGCGAAGCTGCTCGGGGTCGTACTCCTGGCCGAAGGGCGCCTTGATGTCGAGCTTGCGGTCGGGGTCGAAGACGGTCTTGGCGAAGCGGTCGACGCGGAGCCAGAAGGCCGTAGCGTTGGAGAACTCGAAGCTGACGAGTCGGGCGCGGCTGGCGTAGGGGTTGCGGCGCTGGTCTTTGAGCCAGGCGGCGATCTTGGCGTTCAACTCGGGCAGTGCGGGGTTGCGGGCGCTGCCGCCGGCCTCCTCGGTGCGGACGTTTCCGCCCCAGCTCTCGAGGGCCTTGAAGGCGTCGCGCATCGGTGCGAGGATGGCGGGGGAGTTCTGCTCGCTGGCCGCCAGGTAGGTGGGCAGATAGGTCGTGGCGCGCAGGTAGAGACGGCTCACCTCGTCGAGCGGCGCGTTGCGGATCACCAGGGCGGCGAACAGGTCGGGGTGCCGCACGGCGACCGACCAGGCGAGAAGACCCCCCGAGCCCGTGCCCGCCAGGTACACGTGGTTCGTATCGATGTTGTAGGTCTTCGTGGCGTGGCGCAGGGCGGAGAGTGCGTGCTTGATGTGGCCAAACCGCCAGTCGCCCTTGCGCCGCGGCGAGTCGGGGCAGAGCACGATGTAGCGCTGGGAATCGGCCACGGTCTCCCAGTTGTAGAAGTGCTCCTTCCCGCTCTCGCCCTTGCGGTGGAAGGCCAGGATGAGGGGCCAGGGGCGGCGCGGGTCGTACCCCTTGGGCACGTAGACCGCGCAGGTGGCGTCGGTGAGGATCTCGTCGACGAGGAAGGAGCCCTGGCCGAGTCCCGTCTTCTGCGGCTCGCGCTCGGTGCACTCGCGGAGGGCGGCCTCGATGGTGGCGAACGAGGCCCCGCTCCTGGCGATGTCGAGGATCAGGCGCTCGCGGGCCTGGCGGTCGCGCGTGGCGAAGGCCTTGCCCACGAGCAGCAGGCGCTCGAGCACGGCCCGGCGGCGGAGCAGAGCGTCGTCGCGGGGGTTCGCGGTCAGGAGCTGCTTCGTGAGCTCGAGAGCGAGGCGGACGCGCCCCGCCTGCTCGTGGTGCTCCGCGAGGGTCTTGACCAGCCCGGGGTCGCGGGCGCCCGCGTCGTAGGCCTCCTGGAGACGCAGGAGAGCATGCTCGCGCAGGCCGAGGTCCAGGAGCACTCGGCTGATGGCGGCGAGGCGCTTGGCGTCGGGCTTGGCCGCGGCAGCCTGCTTCTGGAGGTCGGCGAGCGTGCGCAGGTCGGCCGCGCGTTTCTTGAGGACGGCCCCCGCAGGGCTCTGCCCCGCGATGGCGGCGGCGCGCTCGGTGAACTCCAGCGCGTCGGGCCACTTGCCCATCTCGATGGCGGCGGCCGCAGCGCCCTGGCAGGCATCGAGAAACTGCGGGTCCACGGCCAGCGCGCGGCGCCAGCGGGTGAGCGCCAGGGCGTACTGGCCCCGCGCCGCGAAGCCGAGGGCCAGGTGGTGGTGTGCCGCGGCCACGTGCGGGCCGTCGTAATACTGCTCGAGGATGCTGATGAGGAGCTTCTCCGCCTGCCCGTAGTCCCCCTCCTCCTGGAGCTTGCGGGCGCGGGCGAGGAGCGGAGCCGAGCGCTTCTCGACGAGCGGCCGGAGGCGGGCGAGGGCCTCCGCGTGGTCCTTCTTGAGCTCGAGCACGCGCCGCAGCTCGGCGAACGCCTGAGCCGTCAGCTTGTGCTTCAGGCAGTAGAGGGCGAGTTTGTAGTGGCCCTCGGCATCATCGTCCTTGAGGGCCGCGGCCTGGCGCTGGTAGGATTCCACGGGGGATTCGCCACGCTCGATGCGCACGATCTGGGCACGGGTCACCGTCATCTCGGCCGCGCCCGTGCGGATCCGCACCTCGCGCTCGTTCTCCTCGATGACCTTCCCCTCGAGCGTGCCGCCCCCTTTCAGGTGGATCACATCCGCACGAAGGGCTGCCGTCGCAACCAACAGGATGACGAGGAACCGACGCATCACAGTCCCCTCGTTCCTCCCCCTGCGTGCATTCTAGCAGCGTGTGCGCGGCAGGTCAACGGCAGGCAGCCAACCACACAGGCGGCGAGCCCCACGAAGCCGCGACCCGGGGACATCAGCTCTCTCACCTCCCCCATCCTCCCTATCCTCCATTCTTCTACTCTTCCATTCTTCCACTCTTCCACTCTTCCATGCTTCCACCCCTCCACCCTTCCTCTCTTCTCTCCTCACGCCGGGTGCGGCGCCGTCTTGCCCATGCGTGCGGCTGGCGCCTTACGGCGGGCCGCCGCCGACGCCTTCTTGAGCACGGCCTCGAGCGCGTCGAGATATTGGAGGAAGCTCTCGCGCCCCTCCTCGGTGAGGAACACCGTGGTGCACGGCTTCGCACCGACGAACGCCTTGTCGATGCGAACCGCCCCCGCGTCCGCCAGAGTCTTGAGGTGGCGGCTCAGGTTGCCATCCGTGAGCTGGCACTGGTCGCGGAGCTGCGTGAAGGTCATGCCGTCGGGCGCGCCCACCAGGTTCGAGAGGATGGCCAGGCGGTTCGGCTCGTGGAAGAGGCGTTCGAGATCCGCGCACGGATTATCCGGCTCGCGGCTCATGAGGGAATCCTCCGGGAGGCGAAGAAATCGAGGAAGGAGGCGTGCGGGTTCCGGTTGAAGAACAGCACAAGGCCGCCCGTCCACTCGCCGATGAAGAACACGATGCCCATCGGCCACGCGGTGAGGAAGCGGATCGACGGGGTGAACAGGCAGATGGTGCCGCAGGCGAGGTAGAAGAGGCCCACGGGCCAGATCTCCTTAGGCAGGCAGCGTCGGGAAGCCAGGTTAGCCAGGCCGTAGAGGAGCATCCAGGCGCCGAAGAGCGCATCGTGGTAGCCGGCGGCGAGGAGTGCGGCGGTGAGCACGGCCCCCACGAAGAGCGGCGGCAGCACGTCCACCGAGGGCGCGAGGCGGCGAAGATCGCGGCGGCCCCTGTGCCCGAAGAACAGCCACCAGGCGAGGGCACCGTAGTTGACGGCCATTGCCGCGGCACACACCAGGCCCCACGCCACCACGTGAGCCGCGTGGGTTCGGGGCACCACCCCGACCTCCAGCACGGCCGCGGCCACCAGAGCCAGGGTGCCGCCCGCGGCGCGCGCCTTCCCCGAGTAGCCCTTGAACCGCCCCGCCTCCACGACGGTCTGGTGCACCTCGCGGACTCGGGCGATGGCATCGACGACGGGATCGGGGTCCATGGCATTCTCCTGGGGTTCCCACAGATCATACCACAAAGTGCTTTGCAATGCCAACCCTGCCCGCAATTTCCTGCGTCCCATCCGAGACTTCGCCCGGGAACGCGCGGAGCAGCCGGCGCGGGGGTCAAGGCGCGGGGGTCAAAGGCGCGGGGGTCAGACCTACGGCGCGGGGGTCAGTACGGCGCGGGGGTTAGACCTACTTTTTGCTATTATAGAAAATGGAGGTCCTGTGTGGGAGACACTGCGAGCCATAGTATTACACAGCAGGTCTGACCCCCGTACCCCCGTATACCCCCGTAGGTTGGCACAGGGCTGTTGAGGCCCACACCGAGCGCGCATCGGCCCCCGCCGCCGGTCGCACCGCAGAGCTGAGAACCTGAGAGGAAAGGAACCAGAGAACCGATGTTGTTGTTGCTTGGCTCACTCTTGTAGGAGACCACCCCTGAAGGACACCGACGCACGCGCACGGCAGAACCCGCACTCGGATGCTGATCCCGGAGGGGACGCGACCGTGTCACACCTGGGCACCCCCGGAAAGTAGTTTGGCTCCGTCCCCGCGGCTCGGCCAACTGATCTCTTCACGCTCTTGAAGACGGCTCGAATAGCAGGCTGCACTCGATCAACAGAGCTCCGCCGCCGCCTGACCGGTCATGAAGGCCTTGACAGGAATGTCACATCGCAGGTGTGACCCCCGGGTCCTCTCCGCCCCCCCTCCTCCTCGTCCCCAGGCTCCGCGTGGGGACGCCATCCACCGACGCTCCAGCGTGAGAAAAGGGCCGCCCGCGTTCGCCGATGGCCCTGGTGCGAACGCGATGCACGTACAGAAGCAGCGCCGGCGCGTCCCTTGTTCGTAGTTCCGCCTTTAGGCGGCAGAGCCTTATCTTCACGCCATTCGTGCCTGGCACCGCATCCGCACAATTGCGGCTGGTGATCCTAGGTCGGACACGCTCCCTTCCGAGTCCTGCTTTCAGGGCTTTCGAAAGAGGTACATAGCCCAGCCCAGGCAGTTGCGGCCCCAGCGGAGATAGGCGTCGCGACTCCGGTGGGTGCTGCGGAGCAGAGCCTCCACGTCGGGATCGTCTGGATGGTCGGCTGCATATCGCTCCGCAGCCTGCCATTGGAGCCCCTCGTAACGGTCCCAATCGTCCGGGTTGGCCACCAGAGTATAGAGGAGAGCGAGGCCCACGTCCTCACCAATGGTCACGTTCCCGGCGTGGGAACCGCACAGGTTGGGATCATCCCCCGTGAGCTTGAGGTATTCCGGGTCCGGGTCGGTCATCCAGAAGGGCTCGCCTACGAGCACCAGGCCGCCGGGCCGGGTCATCTTCATCAGGGCCTCCAACGTGCCCCTGTGATTCTGGTACACCCAGGAGGCACCGACGCAAGAGGCCAAGTCCAGACTCTCCGGCGCATTCGGCTCGTACTCACCGCCGTCCGCGTGGAGCAGCTCAATGCATTCGGCCAGGCCCCGGGTCGCCACGTTCTTGCGGGCCGCCTTGATGGTGTAGGGTGAAAGGTCGATGCCCGTAGCCATCACGCCGTACGCCTCGGCTACGAGGCACAGGAGCTCTGCTTTGCCGCAGGCCACGTCCAAGACACGACCGCCCTCCGGCAGCCGCAGGAGACCCACGAGCTCCCGGGTCTTCTCCAGGCTCAAGGGGTTCATGACCGTGTGGTCAGTGTGGGTGATGCCGTAGTACTTCCACATGTCCATGCCCAGGTCCATGGTCGGGCCCTTTCTTTCAGTTCAGACTAGCTATACCGTCGGTCCTTCCTTCATCCACTGCTGGTGACTTGCCCCCAGCCGACGCTCATACTACCGCTTCCAGCCAGGCCACACAACAAGATGCTCGACATGCGCTCTCGGCTCGAAAGGCCATTCCTTGGGTAGTCAAGTTCGTCCAAGCCGCGAATTCGAAGCTACTGCCGGTCCCGAAAGCAACCCGGCTGTTAACCCGTTTCAACCTGTTCACGAGAGAGTCCGAGAGTTCGCGGCCGGTTTTTCGGCCAACGGGAGAAACCATCATGGTTGCTCTTGGACCCCAGAGTCTCGCCTGCGGAATAGAGAGCGCCGGGGCGGTTAGCGGGAACGCCGTAACCCCTTGCCAGCAACGGGATATGAAAACGCCCGCCCAGTTGGCTGACCGGGCGTTTCCGTTAACCTGAACCGACGGCAAGTTCCGTCGGATTGCTTTTAGCTCCCCAACGAGGACTCGAACACGAGCCGGCGGCATCAGCGCACGGCTCAGTCGCGCTGTCACGCCAGAGAGATCAGACCCACGACATGCCGATGGTTTTTCGGACCTTACGGGGCCTCCACGTGGCCGTCCTTCACGGCCATCGGGCCGAGCTGGGGGAGCGGAACGCCGCCGCGGAGGTGCCAGGAGGTGCCAGGCACCGCATTCCCTCACAATCCAGCTTGCTCAACGCACCGCATCGGGTACAATCACTCACTGCAAAGGCCCTGCGAAGGTCGCGGGGAGAGACGCCATCCAGGGAATGTCGGAGTTGAGGAGAGCACGATATGACGACGAGGACAGTGAAAGCGATGGCCTGTGTGGTGGCCGTCCTGTTGCTGGCCGGCCTTTCGGCCGCTGGGGATATCCAGGTCAAGGACGGGCAGTCGATCGCCTTCCTGGGCGACTCGATCACCGCCGGCGGCAACGCGCCGCTGGGGTACCTGGGCATGGTCATCAGCGGACTCGAAGCCAATGGCGTGAAGGCCACTAAGATCCCCGCCGGCATCAGCGGCCACAAGTCCGACCAGATGCTCGACCGACTCCAACGCGACGTGATCGACAAGAAGCCCGACTGGATGACGCTGAGCTGCGGCGTCAACGACGTGTGGCACGGGGCGCGGGGCGTCAAGCTCGAGGACTACAAGACCAACATCACCGAGATCGTCGCTCGCGCCAAGAAGGCGGGCATCAAGGTGATGATCCTCACCTCCACGATGATCACCGAGGACGCCAAGGCGGGCAACAACGTGAAGCTCGCAGCCTACAACGCGTTCCTGGCCGAGCTGGCCAAGTCCGAGGGTTGCCTCCTGGCCGACCTGAACGCGGACATGCAGAAGGCCATCGCGGCGGCCGTCGAGGCCGGCGCGAAGCCGGGCAGAATCCTCACGCGCGACGGCGTTCACATGAACCCGTTCGGCAATGCGATGATGGCCACGGGCATCCTCCGCGCGTTCGGCCTGGACGACCAGCAGATCGCCAAGGCCCACGCCCGCTGGGACTCCGTCGACTACACCCTCCGAAGGACGGTCCATATCAAGATGTCCTTCGGCCAGTACAAACGCTTCATGAAGATCCCCTCCGCCGAGCGAAACGCGCTCCTGGCCGAGGCCGATGCCAAGTACAGGGCGATGATCACGGAGAAGATACAGGTCAAGTAGGCTGTCGACGTAGACATTCGGCGGCGTGCCCGGGCGCAGCCATATGGGAGATACCGATTGATGGACTCGCGATGCGTTTGCTTCGTGTCATCATAATAGCCCTTTGGTCGTCGGTCGGTGCCTATGCGGCCGACGCGGAGATTGCGGCCCTGACGCTCAAGGCCGAGGGAGGCGACGTCGAGGCGCAGATGGCGCTGGGTGTGCGCTTCCGCGACGGCAAGGGCGTGAAGCGCGACTACCTCAGGGCCGTGGCCCTCTTCCGCGAGGCGGTGAAGTCGGGGAACCCGCGCTCGCAGGATCATCTTGGCTGGATGCACTTCCGAGGCCACGGCGTGCCGGTCGACTATGCGAAGGCACGGTCGTGGTTCGAGAAGGCGGCGGCGCAGGGCTTCAGCCAGGCGCAGTGGAACCTGGGGCGCATGTACGCCGACGCGCTGGGGGGGCCGCAGGACTATGCGAAGGCGGTCGACGTATGGCGCCAGGCGGCCGAGAACGGCCACAAGCACGCGCCGCACCGGCTCGCGCAGATCTATCGCAAGGGCGTCCCCCCGCATGTGCCCCGCAGTCAGAGTGACGCACTGAAGTGGGCGCGGCTGGCGGCCAGGCGCGGCAACCACGACGGGCGGCTGCTGCTCGGGTGGATGCACTTCACGGCCGAGGGCGTGCCGCGCGACCCAGGCAAGGCGGCCGCAATCTGGCGCGATGCCTACGAGGCGCTGAACGTACCTGACAAGCGCATCACCATGATGGAGTACGTGAGCCTGGCCCGGCGTCCGGCGAAGCCCGGCCGCTTCAGGTTCAGGCGGCTGGATCACCAGCAGCAAGGCTGGAACATGTGCGGGCCGACCGCCGCCTCGGTGGCCATGTCGGGCTTTGGGCGGAGCATCGGCCCCTATCGCATCAAGGCAGCCGCGGGCGGCCCGCCCGGGACGGGGACCGACTGGGCGCTGTTGGTGAACGCGATCAACAAGAGCGGCCTCAAGGCGAAGATCCTCACCTTCCCGCGCACCGACGACGGTTTCAAGGAAGGAATGGCGTTCCTCCTGCGGCGGCTCGGGGACGACATGCCGGTCCT
>Ga0272441_10002705_pt1 | contig 35377 bp, 32 predicted proteins | sample SSMProp6N_FD_193582 | JGI IMG/M metagenome (GOLD analysis project Ga0272441, IMG submission 193582) | Marine sediment archaeal communities from Little Sippewissett salt marsh, Falmouth, MA, United States - SSM-Prop-6N | ecosystem: Environmental > Aquatic > Marine > Wetlands > Sediment ...
AACCATTAATAAAGCCAAGCCTACCTAAGAGCAATGCTAAAGAGATTGGACCTCTCGATACTGCTACGTTCCCAATTGAAATCGAAAATTTAGGTAATGCAAGAACTGTGGTTTTATTAGATGTAGTGGACGTCCCAAAGGATTGGAATGCTGTTATAACTTCACAAGTGATATTGGAAGAAGGGGAAGGTTCAAAAGCTACTGCCTATCTTGTAGTTAAACCTCCAAAGGGATTTGGATATCATTTCGATGAAAAAACAATAAAAATTTCAATGTTACCTGTACGTGCAGATGACTTTTCTCAGCAAGGTACTATGATATACGAAACATTTCTAGTTCAAAGTAGAGGTTTTTCCACACCTGGATTTGAGGCAATAATATTCATTGGTACATTGTTTGCAATAATACTACTAATCAAAATGAAAAGGAAAAAATAAGCTTTATACAATTCCACTAATGTTTAAATTGACTCTTCAGCATATTCATAGGGGGATCTGCTATAAAAAACATTAAATATTTATCAATTATGATTGCCGTTCTAATTTTAATTTCTATTAGTTTGCCTCAGGTAACCTCAGAGGAAGAAAGCAACCCCCCTAAAGGAATCCTTGGGCTGATCAAAATGGCATTTGAAGACAGATTTCCCTTTGTAAATCTTATTGGATATTTATGGGGAAAAATTAATCCTGCAATTTCCTTTGCAGAAGGATTTAAAGCAGAACCTTCATCAATCGAAATAGAATATGGCGAAACTGTTACTATCGAAGTGGGAAATTCAGATCCCGAAACAGATGAATTTGCACCAGCACATGAAAAATTTTTTTTAGCAGATCGCTTTTTATCTTTTGATGCCGAATTTCCTAATGGAAATCCGGGAGGGATGTGGTTTGTTTCTTTTGATTCACCTACAATTAAAGAAACCGATGGAGAGTATTTAAAAACAAATGCAAGAATATCACTGAACTCCCCCCCAAACTCAAAAACTCCTATTCAAAGCGGAATAATTAGAATAAAAATCACTGATGTTTGGATAGCTGGTAATTTCTGGTGGCCCGAAGGCAATACAGAATTTAGTAAATTTCCGAATAGATCCTTTTGGTTTTTAGGGGCAATAGTCGCAGGATACGGAAAATTCAGTGGTCAAGTAATTGAAGAAATTCATTATGTTGATGTTCTTGTTAAAGTTGAACCTTATCATAATGTAGATATTGAAACCTTTGCTCCAAAGAAGCTCCAACCAAACGAAATAATTAGTATTCCGGTCAGAGTTGTAAATTTAGGAAATTACAATGATACGTTTGATTTTAGAATAAAAGGTCAAAATGATAAGATAACTCTTACAGAAGCTAACAGTATCACGTTAAATCCTGGTGAAGCAGGATTTGTCCAATTAGGGGTTGCTGCCTCACCATTAGTTTGGGATACTGGAACATTGCATCAAATAATAATAGAAGCCTATTCAATCGATGAACCAAATGCGACCATTGCTCAACAAAGAGTTTTTGTAGAAACACAAGGAGTTTATATATCTGAAATTAGTGGAATAATCGTTTTATTATTTTTCGCAATACTATTTCTTGGTGGAGGATTATCAATAGTCTTAAGAAGAAAACAGTTAGAGGGAAAATACAAGAAACCAGACAAACCCTGGACCATTCCAGAAGAACGACAACACTTGGAAAAACTGAAAAGAAAGGATACCAAGAAATACGAACAAGAACGATTCATGATGGAAGACGAGTACAAATCAGCGATGCTCTGGTACAAGAACTACATTGTAGCAATGAAACAGGAAAAGAAACAAACCAAACAAAAACCCAAGAAACCAAAGAAGAACAATAAGAAAGTCGTCAAGGAATTTTTTAATAAGTCAAAAGAACAACAAGAACCTGAAAAACCACAAAAGCCCCAACCCAAAGAAGTACCTCAAGAACCACCACAAGAACTCCCCAAACAAGAAGAGCAACATCCACCAAAAAAAGACACCAGAGATAAAGAGAAAGCACTTCTTAAAATCAAAAAACAACAAGAAAAACAAAAGAAGCGATTTGGCAAATAACCTTTTTTGAAAGCATAACTATTATATCATATTGCTTTTATTCAGATTCGCTATGCCACGTTGTGGGAGGTTACGTTCTTATATTAGGGAAGTTGCAGAATCGCCACAATTTGAAAAACTCTCCTTTGTTCTACCGTTTCTTGTCCTGATTGTAGAATTAATTCTGCTGGAGCATGCACTCAGTATCCAGGTCAGCTATGTCATCGATCTTACCATCATTCTCTTGATCCTCTCCTTTATTGAAATCATCTTTGTTGCCGGAGAAATTCATGAACATTACCTTCAAAACAATTTTGATCAAGTACTGACAATTCGTTTGGATGATTTTATTCTCAAAAGAAAGGTAAGAAATGTCAAATATTTAGTCGAAGAGTTTATCAATGCCCATCCTCACTACAGTCGTCATCGACATAAAATCTATCACATAGCCTGTCAAATCATGGAAACGCACAAAGAAGATGCGTGGGAAAAAGACTTACGGGATAAATTAAAGCGATTTATCAAACGAAGAAAGAAAATGAATGTCGATGATATCATTACTGCCTTTCTTGCAAAATATCCGGTATATAAAAAATATCCTGGTAGAATTTATGTCATGGCGTGTGAAATTCTTGGAATCGTGAAGGAAAAGAAAAAGTAAGGTAATCAAGAGGTTCGTTTCGACCATGATGATAAAATAATTTCACGGAGTTCATGAACATCTTTTGCATTACACCATTCTTTTTCAAAATCAGTAAGATCTGCAATCTGAACAATCCACATGAGAGAATGCATGTAGAAATTCTGTTGTTCAGGAGTAGCAACAGCTACAAAGAAGGCATGAATTGGGGATTCATCATCTGATATAAAAATTCCCTTTTTGCTTCTGACTAAAATTAGCTCAAATTTATCACGTCCCTTGATAATATGTGAAAAGATAGCAATACCAGGATGTATCATAATATTGGAGTCCTTCTCTCGATTTTTTAGAAGCGCATGTAATTTATTTTTATCAATATCCAATCGGTTAGATAGTTTATCGGCAATCAACCATGCAAATTTATCTGGTCGCTCGTATTTGTAAACATCTATAATCTCACATTTTTTAAGAATCTCTTCAAATCTTTTCTCGGTGACATCATCTCTTTCTATGAGGATTTTCCTTAATTCCTCATCTACCAAGTAACCAGTTGATTTTTCACCAGTGACTCGTTCGACAACATGAAGGAGAGAATACTCTCGCCATATTTTATCATGAGCAAAAAACCAATACCATCCAAATCCAACAGCAATAAAACATCCAACAAAAACCAATGGAACTACACCCATTTCAATAATCAACAAACTATAGCCAATTATACCTGCAATCTGAATCCAGGGATAAAACGGTGAATAGAAGCTTGGACGATAATGTCTAATTTTGCTCTCCCTCATCATGATAAGCGATAAATTTACAAATATAAACAGTAAAAGAACAAGCGTTGAAGCGGTTTTAACCAGTCCTTCAAGGTCTAAAAAAAGAATGATACATATCATAAAACCAGAAGTAAACAATATCGAGACGACAGGGGTGCCATTTTTAGATAACTTGGAAAAGAAACTAGGTAATAACTGGTCCTTGCTCAAAGCCATAGGATAACGGGATGAAGAAAGTAAGCCAGCATTTGCAGTTGTTATAAAAGCAAGAACAGCTGCAACACCCAAGAGGATAAGCCCAAATTCACCCATGAATACCTCAGCGCCTTTTGATATCGGCAACAAAGAGCTTGTTAATGTTGAATGCTCCAATAATCCTACAGTGACAAAAACTACTAAAATATATAATGCTGAAACAACACCCCATGCAAGAAAAATACCAAGAGGGATGTTTCTTTTTGGTTTACAGATTTCTTCTGCAACACTACAAACCTTGGTAAGACCCATAAACGATACAAAGATAAAACCTGCTGTTGCAAAAATTGAACCAATGCCATGTGTTTCAAAAGGTTCAAATCTTGAAGGTTCAATATAAAAAAAACCTACAATTATGTATAGAATTAATATGCTAATAAGGCCTCCTACCAAGATTACCTGCGTTTTTCCGGCATGTTTAACACCAAATAAATTTATCACAGTAAATATAACACAGAATGCCGCTGCAATTAGTTTCATATTTAAATCTGTTAAACCAGGGTTAAATAGCTGGACAAATGCACCTATCCCAATAAGGGCAAAAGCTGTTTTTGAGGCAAGAGAAAACCATGAAGCAAAACCACCAACAGTACCCACGGCAGGCCCCATACTTCTATCAATAAAAAAATAATCTCCACCTGCTTTAGGCATGGCAGTTGCAAGTTCTGCTTTTGAAAGCAAAGTGGGAACTATTAAAAGACTTGCTATAAGATATGAAATAATGACTGATGCCCCTGTTTTTGCATAGGCTAAACCAGGTAATACAAAGAGTCCTGAGCTGATCATCGCACCTGATGCTATGCAAAAAACTTCAAAGAGTCCAAGTTCTCTTCTCAGTTTCTTTTCTTTTTTTAAAGAACCCATCTCAGTACAATAAAGAATATATTCTTTATGTACATTTCCCAGTCAGTATCAATATTGGAATAAAAAAAAGATTAGATCATTTTTCCTTGTTTTATCACGGTGCTCACTAGATTAATGCCAAAATGATAGGGGATACACTGGTGATTGTGACAATTGAGGATGACAAGATCTGCTTGTTTTCCATGTTCAAGACTGCCGACCTGATCATTTCTTTGAATGGCACACGCAGCATTAAAGGTTGCTGCCGTGACCGCCTCTGCAGGAGTCATTTTCATCTGCAGACAGGCCAGTTGGATAATAAACTGCATACTTTCTGTCCAACAATTGGGATTGAGATCCGTGGCAAGGGCAAGAGGAATACCAAGATCAATCATCTGTCGTGCTTTTGCATAAGTCTTTTGCATAAGTGAAAAAGGAGTCCCTGGAAGAAGGACACCAATAACGCCTTGCTGTGCCATCTGACGAAGGCCGGTATTTGCAGCCTTCAAGAGATGGTCGGCACTAATGGCACCAATCTTAGCGGCAAGGGCAGCACCACCAGTATCTACAATCTCGTCAGCATGAAGTTTAGGAGTGAGTCCCACCTTCTTTCCTGCTTCAAGAATCCGTTGCGATTGTGCAACGTTAAAGACGCCTTGTTCACAGAAGACATCACAGAAGTAGACTAATCCTTTTACCTTAGGCAACATCTGATGAATGATAAGATCAACGTACTGATCTGCATCCATGTTCTTTGGAATAGCATGGGCACCTAAAAAGGTTGAAACTATATCCATAGGATGCTGAGAATTCAGTTGTTGTTGTACCTTAAGGATTTTCAGTTCAGAGTCAGTGCTAAGTCCATATCCGCTTTTGGCCTCACATGTTGTCGTTCCATAAGACAACATGTTATTTAATCGCTGGGTGCTTTGGCGGATAAGTTCCTGTTCAGAGGCGCGTCTGGTTTGATCCACGGTGTAATAGATACCGCCCCCCTGTTTGAGAATTTCCATATACGAAAGGCCTTTCAGCTTCATATCAAGCTCAAATTCTCGTGAACCGGCAAACACCACATGGGTGTGAGGATCAACAAAACCAGGCATGACTGTCTTTCCGGTTGCATCAATAACGGTATCAGCTGAATACTTCAGATTCTTTCCAATATCAACAATCTTTCCTTGATCAATGGCAACGCAGCCATTCTTGATACTAGCTAATTGGCTCATGTGCTTTTTAGTTCTTGGTGTATTTGGCCCTTTCAACGTAACAAGTTCTGCTGCATTTTTAATCAAGATGTCCATGGAAGTCCCAAATAGTTAAAAGAAGAACCTAGATTAAGGGTTTGCGGTGGAGTCATGGATAAAATTGTAGAGTGTGTTCCTAACTTTAGCGAAGGAAAGGATAAAGCAGTCATTGATGCCATTGCTGCGGCAATTCAGTCAGTACAAGGAGTCAAATTACTTGATGTCGACCCTGGAGCAGATTTCAATCGAACCGTGTATACCTTTGTTGGTGAACCAGAACCTGTGTTAGAAGCGGCCTTTCAAGCGACAAAGGTGGGTCTTGCTCTTATTGATATGAGACATCATACAGGAGAACATGCCCGCATGGGTGCTCTTGATGTCATGCCCTTTATTCCTATTAAAGGTGTGACAGAGAAGGAGTGTATTGCTCTTTCCAAGAAATTTGGCCAGCGTATGGCCCAAGAACTTGGCGTTCCAGTCTTTTTGTATGCACAATCAGCAACACAACCAGAACGCGTACGACTTCCGGATATCCGAAAGGGTGAATATGAAGCATTGGAAGAAAAATTCAAGGATCCTTCCTTTAGGCCTGATTTTGGAAAAGCAGAATTCGTTCCAAAAAGCGGCGCATCAGCAACAGGATGTCGCAAAATCTTGATTGCATACAATATTAATTTAGATACAAACGATAAAACCATTGCCTCAACGATTTCTGGAAAACTTCGGACCAGTGGTCTCATTAAAAAGGATAAAGACGGCAATAAAATTATAGGTCCTAATGGAAAGCCTGAACGCATTCCTGGACGATTTAAAGGAGTACAAGCTGGAGGAATGATGTATGATGAACATATCGCCCAAGTCTCTATGAACCTTCTCGATTATAAAGAAGTCAACCTCCATGATGTGTACGAAGCAACCAGAGAAGAGGCAAGTAAACTAGGAGTTCACGTCACAGGATCTGAAATTGTAGGATTAGTTCCCCAGGATTCTTTAGTACGTGCTGGAACGTATTATGCAAAAAAAGAAGGGATTTCTGGATTAAATCAGGATGAACTCGTACACCTTGCTCTTGAAAACCTAGGACTCTCACAACTCTATGATTTTAAGGTTGAAGAAAAAGTCATTGAATATATAATAGAAGAAGCAGGCCACTTGGCTCAGTTAAGCATTAAAGGTTTTCTTTCAGAACTTGCTTCGAAAAGTCCAGCACCAGGGGGCGGAAGTGTTGCTGCTCTTGCTGGATCACTAGGTGCAGCGCTTTCATCAATGGTGTGTCAGTTGACACTAGGCAAGGAGAAATATGCTGATGTTCAGCAGGATATCAAAAAGATACTTACAGAGTGCGAACAGCTGAGAAAACAATTATTATATCTTATTGACGAAGATACCACTGCATTTACTGATGTGATGAAAGCATTTAAAATGCCAAAAGAAACAGAACAACAGATTGCAAAACGAAAGAAAGCTATTCAAGAAGGGTATAAAACAGCAGCACATGTCCCCCTAAAAACTGCAGAAACATGTACACGGGTTCTCACTGTTGCATGCATGGTCGCTGAGAAAGGAAACAGGAATTCTATTACAGATGCAGCAGTATCAGCACTTATGGCAGAGGCTGGAGTGAAATCTGCACTTCTGAATATACGAATCAATCTTGGATCGATTACCGATAATACTTTTGTACAATCCATGACAAAGAAATGCCATACCTTAGAACAGATTTCAGAACAGAAAACCAAAGAAATTCTTTCTATTGTAGAAACAAATCTATAGAAACGGTTTTTCATTGCACAAGCATTTAAATATGACCGTTTTCATTTTAATATATCCATACGTACGTATTCAAAGGGGGATTGTATGAAAAAAGAAGTAATGATAGGAATCATATGTTGTGTAAGTCTTTTTCTAAGTAGTTGTTCAGTTGGAGAGACCATAAAACACGAATACTACTCCTGTTCACAGCCCACTTCTGAGGTAGAACTACCAGCGCAGCCAGCTTGTACAGTCATGTCCACTCCACCTGTTGATCTTGATCCCTTGCTTTCCTCTGGTAAACCGATACCACGTGATGATATTCCTGCAGCATTTAGTTGGAAGGAGTATAATGGAAAGGATTGGACAACAGAAGCAAAAGATCAGGGTAATTGTGGGAGTTGTTGGGATTTTGCTGCAGTAGGAACATTAGAAAGCATTATCAACATTCGTGAAAATAAAGCAGAACTTGATCCCGATCTTTCTGAGCAGTATGTACTGTCCTGTCTTCCAGAATCAGGAAGTTGTCATGGTGGTAGTGCCTATTGGGCATTTCACTACATTATGGATACTTCACCTGACGGTAACTACTATAATGGTATCATTTTTGAGGAGTGTATGCCCTATGGAGCAGATGACACGATACCCTGCTCTGCTAAGTGTGATGACTGGCTGGATCAACTAGTCCCCATCACCGATTATGGATTCTTTGAAGTTGACGGCAGTCCACAGGATATTGAAGCGATTAAAACCTATATTATGGAAAACGGTCCAGTGGCAACCTTTATTCTTTCCACTGATGACTTTGTTCAGTGGGGATTATATCATCATGACCCCTCCGATTACTTTGCCTATACGGGGACTGTGTATGATGCTAATCATATCGTTGTTTTAGTAGGGTGGAAAGATGATCCTTCTATTGGAAATGGCGGCTATTGGATTGTGAAAAATAGTTGGGGACAATACTTTGGCTACGATGGTTTTTTTAATATTGAATACGGCACTCTTGCAATCGATAATATTCGCATTGTCTGGGTTGATTATGACCCTGACGATTTTGACTGGCCTCCTGTTGCAATACCTGGAGATCTCTATTTTGGTGCTGTGGGAGAAGACATCCTCTTTGATGCTAGTGCAAGTTTTGATGCAGAAGGAAGTATCACCTCCTACGAGTGGGATTTTGGAGATGAAACGACAGGATCAGGAGCTACTGCAATGCATCACTATGAAGAGCGTGGACTCTACACGGTAACCCTGACAGTAACGGATGAATCGCTGCAAGAAACAACACAAGAAACAGTAGCCTTAATTGATTTCTGGAAAGTAGGAGATGAATGGAGCTATACCGTGGACGATCTTTTTGTAAATGTAGACCTTGGGAATCAGGTTTTAGCTCTTGACGGGGCTATTGATGAAGTGACTCTCTCTGTTACCGATGACAGCAGTTCAAGTTATCAACTTGACTTTACGGGTAAGGTGAGTGCAGATTTTTCCTTTGATGTTCTTTTAGATGCAACACGACTGAAAGGCTCAGGAACTATGACTTCCTTTAATTCCTTTCAAGGAAGCCTTACCATTGGAAAAACAGATTTAGGCATCTCTCATCTCGAAGGTTTCTTACGAGGTATTGCGTTTATTAAACTAGAGCCTCTCCCTCTTTCACTACCGATACCCTTTATGGTTTCAGCTGAGGTCGATCTTTCCAATCCCTATACCATTCTGGAATTGCCCTTTACGACAGGTATTCTTAAGTATTATCCTTCTACAGAGATTACGGTGGAGCTAACTATTGGAGGTATTTTTGGTCTTATTAAAATTCCGTTTACTATTGAAGAGGAGTTACCACCTATTGCTTATCGTTGTCAAGGAGTTCACGAAGTTACGGTCCAAGAAGGCACCTATGATGCCTATCAACTTACCGCACTAGGACTGAATTACTATTTTGCGCCTGAAGCTGGTCAAATCATTAAAATAGAAGGGGATTTCGGAGGAATGTTTTCTCTAGCAGCTGAACTAATTGAAAAGCAGTACTCGTAGGGTATATCCAAACATTGAAAATAGCATAAAGAATGCACTAGATGATGAGTCTTCAACCAGATGCTCTTTATCACCTTCTGAGCGACTATTTTGGGACACAACATTGGTGGCCTGTTGATACAAGCTATCATCAACAACAAGGGACAGATCCTCGTTTTGAAATCATGATAGGTGCTATTCTTACACAAAATACGGCATGGACCAATGTTGAAAAAGCATTACAAAATCTTAAGAAATGCCATGCTTTATCAGTTCAAGGAATTCATACTCTTCAGGAGGAACATCTGAAAATACTCATTCAGCCCTCAGGTTTTTTTAATCAAAAGGCACAACGAGTTAAAAGTCTAGCAGGATTTCTTTCTACGAACTATCAGGGGAATCTTAACAATTTTTTTTCCCAGGAGTTACGAAAAATAAGAATAGAATTACTTGCTCTTACAGGTGTTGGACCTGAAACAGCAGATTCTATACTTCTCTATGCAGGACAGAAACCCGTCTTTGTGGTTGATGCCTATACTAAGCGACTCTGTACTCGTCTTCCTATACCAGTAGGGAGCAAGGAGTATGATACGGTACAACAGTATTTTGAACAGCAGTTACCAAATACCAATAAAATCTTTATCTACCAGCAATTACACGCGCTAATTGTAGAATGTGCAAAAGTATTTTGTCGTACCAAACCACAGTGTAAACGCTGTCCTTTAAAAGAAAACTGTTCGTTTGCCCTACTGTAGCATACTATTTACTTTTTCTCGCAGTATTTCTGCAGGAACATCAGGAAGAGAAATAAGTTGTGTGGTCCCCAGATGACCTTTTCCCGAGAGTTTTATAGAAATAAAACCTGCTTGTTCGATCTCCTTGAGATAATTCCAAAACATGGTATGAGCCCGAGGTTTCTCATGATATTCTTCACATGTGATAGCATAGGTTTTCTCGACATCTCCAGTGTTAGCATAGGCAGTACCATCCTTATGAAGGCGTTTGGCTATCGAGAGAAGAGTTAGGAGCTGTTGTTTATTTAAATTTTGCAGTTTTGTTTCTGTCACCGTTGAATATGTTTCTGCTTTTGCTGCACGGACATGCTCTGGTTCTACACCTTGTGTATGTTGTTGATCAGCAGCCATTCCTGCTTTCCACAGAAGTTCGATGGCAAAACGAGCATCTCCCCATTCACTAGCAATATCTGCAATTAACTCTATACTATCTGGTGCAACCGTTCCTCCATGAAAGGCAAGGGCAACTCGTTGTTGTACGATATCAAATAGTTCTTCTCGACCATATTGCTCAAGAAGAATCGTGTTACTTCGTTTAAAGGTACTCAGCGCTGAAGAATCAAGAGCTGAAAGAACGTCCTTTTGGGAGATCATGAGAATAGAAAGTGGATTATCAGAGGTCATCGTTTCATCGGTAAAACGAGAGAGATTGTAAATAAGATCAGGACCACTCTTTTTCAGTAACGCATCTGCTTCATCTAAGACCAAAAGCAGCTGGGCCTCACGTCGTTTTAGTTGTTTGTGGAGAATCTGAAGCATTTCTTGGACGGAAAACCCTCTATCGGGAAAACGTTGATCAAAATGAGTGAGAATTCCTATTAGAACCATGGCATCCGTTGATCGCTTACGACAATTGATATGGATATATTCGATGATTTTACCCTGTTTTCGTGCAATGGATACTAGCGATTGACAGAATTTTTTTGAAAGGACGGTTTTTCCAGTACCAACAGGGCCGCGTATGAGAGCGTTTTGGGCAATATTACTGAGAAGAGGTTTAAAGAGTTGCGCAAGTTTTCGCAACTGTTCCGTCCGATGAGGAAGTTCTTCTGGAACGTAATCAAAATCAAGAATGTGCAAATCCTTAATAACTGAAGAAGAAAACAGTTCATCTTCTATGACATCACGCATTATCAACAGTAATGGCTACGAGTAAAAAAACTTTATCTCTCTAGAATAAATAAAAAAGAAAAAAGATGATCTTAATTATCGATATTGAGGAGCGATCGAATACAATAGGGACCTATAAGACGACACCATTCAAAGGTCGCACCATAATTATCAGTATAAACCATAACATAGGTGCGTAATCTGAATCCAAAGAGATCTCCGCTGCTAACAGTCACAGTCTCATCAGGATTAATCACTTCAATTTTTCCTTCTATAACAAAATAGTTCCATTTTCCATTTAAGAAAGGAAATCGGGAAAAATGAATGCGCCATGGTACGTCAGTACGAGTATTCTCACCAATATTAGTAATATTTACTACCACTTCAGTATCAATAATGTTACTGACGATCTCGGTCTTAAAGTCTGAATACGCAGGATCGGCTCCAACAGATAGGATGCTGCACTGCGCTACCAAAAAAACTACTATTCCAGATAGGATAATTTCTTTTCTCATGTTTTCCCCCTTATATTTCAATATTTATTATTTTAATTCATATAAATATTTTCTTTACTAATTTTCGAACGGAAACCGTAAATAGGCAAAAACGAAATTATTTTTTTAAAAAAGGGAATTAGTCATCGCAACCTCATGAAAAACATTAAACCAATACAACTATTATATTCTTCATAATGGACGATTCATCTCAGAAAACACTAGCTTTTCTCAAAACAAAATTTCAAGAATACTATGCGCAAGAAATCAGAGCATTACCCGATCGATTTTCTCGAAGAGAATTTGCCTTTGTTCTCTTTGCAGGAAAGGGAATGATGAGACATATTTCCTTTACAAAAAAAGCTGACGTCTATCAATATCTTAAAGAACGAGGACCTCAGCATGCCTATTATTCCTCAGCATATTATAAACTTCCTGACGCACCAACCATGCAAGAAAAAGAGTGGATGGGAGCAGAACTTATCTTTGATCTTGATTCTGACCATCTTCCAAATGCTGAGAAAATGACCTATGCTGAATCGTTAGCAGTAGTAAAACAAGAATTCAAAAAATTGGTAGAAGAATTTTTATTAGATGATTTTGGTTTTCAAAAAAAATATCTTGAGTTGTACTTCAGCGGTGGTAGAGGATATCATTGTCATGTGAAAGATCCCAACATATTTGATTTAGATAGCAACGAACGACGAGAAATAGTAGATTATATTACGGCCCGAGATCTCCAAGATTCTATTATCTTTCATGAACAAGCAACAGGAAGGAGAAGGTATGGATCTCAATACTATGCAAGTGGAAAGAGTCTGATGATGCCTCGACCCGATCAGATTGGATGGAAAGGACGGATCAGTAGAGAAATCATTGCTATTATTAATGAAATAATAGAAAGTAACGATCCTATTGCAAAGTTACAGGACTATGGTGTGAAAAGAAATGAAGCGGAAAAATTAGTCAAAGAACTCTCAGAGGAACGAGTACAACGAATCCGAAGTGGTATGTTGGACCAATCCAAAACCATTAGAAAATTCTTCTTAAACAGAGCTTTAAGAAAAACTGCTGTTGCTCTTAGCGCAGGAGAAACTGATGAACCAGTCACCTGTGATGTGAAACGATTGATTCGTCTTCCCTTTTCCCTCCACGGAAAAACAGGATTCAAGGTTGTCCCTATTGCTCTTCAGAAACTTGACCACTTTGAACCGTTAACTGATGCTCTTGCTTTTCATGATGAGCCCACAGAAGTTTTACTTCATAATCCCTATTCGATTTCACTAAAGGACATCCAATATACTCTTGAGAAAGGAAAGCAAACCGTTCCTTTATATGTTGCCGTATTTTTATGTGGAAGAAGACAAGCTGTTATGGTCTAACTAGTCGAAAAAGTTAAAATTGTATTTTTCATTTACTTTATGGGGATATGAAGAAAAAAAGCAAAGGGATACTCTATCTAGTCATTACATTGTTTATTTGGAGTATTATCGGCATAGCTGCAGCCTCAAATCCTGTAATAAAAGAACCAGAGAATCTATCTCTTGAAGCGTGGAGTTATTATAGTGATCGTCCTGCCCATGAATCCTTTCTTATTCAAAATCGTGATCCTCTTCTTGTTCTTCTCTTTATTTTTTCTATTATTCCAGAAATGTTGATATTACTATTGGAATTTCTAAAAAAGTAAAAAGAGAGAGTAAAGTTTTTTAATCAACGACTCATCTTTGATCATTACAGATGAAGATTGAGGAGATCAGAAACTATATTGACCGTTTGTCCACTACGAATCATACATCAACAAATGAGAGAAAAAACTTTGTAACAACGACCTCATCTAAAAGAGATATTTTTTGGTGGATAGAACTCTTGTTGTTTCAAATCCTTGTCTCCCAGATATTCCTTGGTTTGTATATGGTTATTGATGTTTCAATACTCTCCCCCTTATTTCTTATCATTTTTATAGAGAGTATCATCCTTAGCATTACAGTATCGTTACTACTTATGAGAAAAAAGAGCGGACGGTTAGAGAAATTCTTTACCTAAACAAAACGAATAGTCTCAAGATTCATAGGAGCTGCAGTATTCATATTAAATCGTTTATGAATAGTTGAAGAAATATCAAGACATTTTGATTCTTCCCCGTGACCAAAAATAACGCGTTCTGGCCGAGGAGACATATTATTAATAAAACCGGTAAGTTGTCGACGGTCACTGTGCCCAGAGAATCCATCACAGGTTTCAACATTCATTTTTCGTACTAAATTGACCATTTCTCCACCAACATTCATGGGTATTTCTTTTGCCCCTCGTTGTACTCTTCGCCCCATCGTCCCTTCTGCTTGATAACCAACAAAGACAAGGGTATTGTTCTTATCTTGTGCCCACGATTTGAAATATTCCATGACAGGACCGCCATTCATCATACCACTGGTTGCTAGAACAACACAAGGATCATTATCTTGAATAATTTTTTCTCGCATCTCAACACTATCAACACGTTTAAAGATTTCAGATAGAAGGGGATTATCACCTTGTTGAAAAATCTGACTCCGTAGTTTATTATTTAAATATTCAGGATACGCAGTATGAATAGCGGTTGCTTCCCAGATCATACCGTCTAGATAGACATTAACTTTTGGTATTTCTTTGGTTTTCACAAGATTTTCAATAACAATCATGACTTCTTGACTACGACCAACAGCAAAAACAGGTATCAACACCTTACCTTTTTTCTTCATCGATTGGACAATGATATCTTTTAATCGATCGGTGGCCTCTTTTCGACTTGGTTGATAATCCTCTCGTCCACCATAGGTAGATTCGACAATCAGGGCTTCAACCCGGGGAAAATGATTCACTGCTGGGTTAAATAACCAAGTTCTTTCATATTTAATATCTCCAGAAAAAGCGATATTATACAAACCTTCTCCAATATGAAAATGACAAATCGAGGAACCAAGAATATGACCTGCATTATGAAATGTAAGTCTAATATCAGGAGTAATATCTGTTGTATCTCCATATCCCATGACAATACAGTGTTTTATGACACTGCGAATATGTTCTGAGGAATAGGGAACCTTTTTCCCATCAGCAGCAGCGACTTTCAAATAATCCATCTGCAGTAAGGTCATCATATCTCGTGTTGGAGGTGTACAATAGACAGGTCCTTCAAATCCGTATTTATAGAGAAGAGGAACTAATCCTGAATGATCGAGATGAGAGTGGGTTACGACTACAGCATCAAGACTTTCTAAAGGAAGAACTTCGGGTAAATGAATGTAGGGAGAACCATTTGAATCTGAGGAGACATCAATACCACAATCAACAAGAATTTTACTATCTTGAGTATGTAACATAGCGCATGAACGTCCTACTTCTCGAAAACCACCAAGTGCTGTCATACGAATAAATTTTTCTCCTTCTGAAACACCACGATGTAATTTTCGTCCAATTTTCTGGAGAATGTCCTTGCGTTCATCACTCATAGAACGAAGATATCCACGAATTTCCTTGACGGTTTTTGATTGAATAGGAGGTGCCCGAATGATGGTAGGTGTCCAGTAAATCTTCTTTTTAATTTCATTTAAGATTTGACCCTCTTTGCCAATCGCAGCACCAGGTTTAAGTGCTTCAATAGTCACTTCACCCATATCAGGTTGAAAAAAGATATCGGTAATTTCTGCCTCTTTAGGGATAATCTGTTTTATCTTTTTTTCTGCAAGTTCCATATCCGTTAATACTGAAGGATCAGGACGTATGACAATGCGCTTTTGAAGAGTTTTAGCTAGATTCTTTACTAAATCTCTACTTTTTGCAAATCTATCAGGTGTTTTTGAATAGATAACAAGCAAAGCACCTTCAAATTCTACATCAGAAATATCGATACTTGGAGGTATGGAACCGCGTATTTTTCCACGTATTTCACGTAAAACATCATCTACTGTCATATGTATTACCTTGTAAAATTAATTTAGTAAGTGTAATAATCTGTTGATAAAGATCTTCTTATAGTCCTATTTTTCCATTTTTTCTAAACGAGATTTAATTTCTTCTTCAGGTATCGATTTAAATTCTTTTTCGGTAATAACTGCAATATTAGCTCCATTTCCCGAAGCTGAATCTCTCCCCATAGCAGCAGTTATTGCACGAAGAGCAATATTGATACCTTCATCAATAGTTAAATCATCTCGATATAAATCCTCGAGAACCCCAAAAACATAGGGTGACCCTGACCCACCTGCTGTGTATTTATCAGGGATTGCGCCTCCTGCGGCATCTAAAGAAAAGACATGACCGCCGGTAGCATCCCATCCAGCTAAAATAAGTTGGACATAATAGGGGTAGAATTTTCGTTGATTCAATATGTTAGACATCAGGGTTGCTGCACTATTCACAGGCATCCTAACGTCACGTTTCAATCGATAGAGATTTACTTCAGCACTAAGATATCGTGCAAGTATTTGGAGATCACCAACTAGACCAGCTGTAGCCATAGCGAGATGATTATCTATTTTGTATAATTTCTTGGTATCTTTGTGGGCAATAAGAGTGCCCATGGTTGCCCGTCGCTCGGTTCCGATAACAACACCGTCTTTACATATCATACCAAGGATAGTGGTACCCGATTTCTTTACATCTTCTTGCATAACGATACTACTCCCATAAAATCTGTAAAAACACTGGTAATTGCATCTAACATCATTTATTTATACTTTATGCAAACAGCTACGATAGAGCTAATCGGGAGAAGGGATTAGATAATAACTAATTTCTTTCCCAATGTTTCAAACTTTTCTAATGCAAAATCTATGTCTTCTTTAGTAAGACCTGCATTCATCATAGTTCGAATACGTGCCTTATCTCGAGCAACCATGGGAAATACGATAGGAAGGGCAAAGATACCTTCGTCAAAGAGCCTGTCACTTAGTTCTTTTGCTTTACTTGATTCTCCCACAATAACCGGGGTAATAGGTGTTTCACTATTTCCAGTATCAAATCCCATGGAATTCAATTCCTTTTTGAAATAGTTCGTATTATCCCATAACCGTTTTACATGCTCTGGTTCTGTTTCTAGTACATCAATAGCAGCAAGTTGTGCTCCTGCAACAGCTGGAGGGTGTGAACCACTAAGAAGCCAGGTTCGTGACTTATTATAAGCAAAATTTACTAAATCCTGACTACCGGCTATTAAACCTCCTACAACACCGTATGCCTTACTAAAGGTTCCCATTTCAACATCGATTTTTCCTTCAATACCATAATGAGCACCGATACCACGTCCTTCAGGGCCAATAACACCTTCACCGTGGGCATCATCAACATAGGTCATAGCTCCAAACTCTTGACCAAGTTTAACAATTTCATCCATTGGAGCTATATCGCCATCCATACTAAAGACGCCATCTGTAATAATAAGAATACGGTTATACTTCGTATCGGCATCAGTAAGAACCTTTTCTAAATCAGGCATATCGCGATGTTTGAAGATGGCTCGATCAGCTTTGGTAAGACGAACCCCATCGATAATACTTCCATGATTTAATTCATCACTAATGATAATATCCCCTTTACCAGCTAGTTGAGGTATAAGACCTGCATTTGCTGCAAATCCTGTTTGGTAAATAAGAGATGATTCCGTTCGTTTAAAGTTGGCAAGGCGTTGTTCTACTTCCATATGAAGTTTCATAGTGCCTGCAATGGCCCGTACCGAACCAGATCCTGCACCAAATTGTTGTGCAGCATCAATAGCACTTTGTTTAAGTCTTGGATGATTGCTTAAATTAAGATAATTATTAGAACAAAGCATCAGTACTTTTTTGCCATCGACCACAGAGTGAGGAGAAGACCCGCTTTCCAAGATATGTAATTTCCAATCTAAGCTGTTTTTAACTAATTCTCCATATTCCTTTTTTAAAAATTCAGTTGGATTTCGCTTCATAAATTTTAGCCTCCCAAATCAATAAATCGTAGGGATTCAAGGTAATAAATTGCTCTATTAAAAGTTGTTGGTTTGTATCTTAACCACTCTTCGAAGATGGTAGCCAATAATCACCATGAAAAAATCTTGTTTTGCAAAGAGTTTATCAAGATGAGGATCTCCTGTATCCACACGGAGATAGGGTGTATCCATCAATTTTGCTGGTGTTGCCACTATTATGATATTATCAATACCGATTTTTTTAATAACGGAAGGTGTGAGTTGAAGATTTCCTCGACCAAGCAGAAATCCTTGAGCGCCGATAGGACTTAAAAGCAATTTTACCGCAGGATAATTCTGTAAAAGATGAAGGAGTTGAGTTTCATTTAAGTCTTGCTTAATGGTTTTCATTTTATAGATAGCATCGATACCTAAAAGAGTATTTTTAATATGCAATTTTTGAGCAATATAATCAACTGTTCCTCCTGCACCAAATAAAAAAAGATGATCAGGATGTTGCTGAAGTTCTTCTCCGATATGCTCAGCAAGTTCTTCTTTGATGGCCTCATCAGAAACTGATTCATAGAATGTTTTTCCTACTTGAACATAGGTTGGTTCAATAATGCCTTTAGCTATAGCATAGAGTTTTATGTTCCATGTCCCTTTTCGATATAAGGTCTCATCAAGATCCATAATCTCAACATCACCTATGGTAAGACGATCCTGGACAAACTCATGAAATATTTTTGCTGTTGCCTGTGGAGTGATACCAAAGACACCGGAGTGCATTTTTACCCCAGAGGGAATTCCAAGAAGCGGCAGTTTCTTATCAATCACTTCCACAATATCCCGAGCAGTTCCATCACCACCACAAAACAGAAGTAAATCTAGATTATGCTTTAACAATTCACGACAAGTCTTTTTTGTATCTGTAGCAGATGTTGTAGGTGTTTCGGATTGGAAAACAACGCTCTTAATCGTTATACCGATTTTATTCAATTCTTGTTCTCCCATCGGACCTTTACAAGTGAACCACTGTATGGTATCGTCTTGTGCATATTGCTGCTGGTAGGTTGATAACATCATTTCAGCTCGTTGAGCAGCAATGGGTGTCGCCCCTAGTTGTATAGCTTTATCAACGACACCGTCGGTACCCTTTAAACCGACCTTTCCCCCCATACCTGCAATAGGATTAACAATAAAACCGATGTTCATTGGCATCTATCATAATTCCAGATAGAGTGTAATCATAAATATATTATGGATATAATAACTATAATATGTGACGTTCTCTCCGGCATGAATGCCGGAGCTTCATTTTAGGTATGGCTGGTTGCTGATGAAAAACCATTCAACGTTGTTTGTTGAAGTCGATGTTCACGGACGTAATTGATCACGGTCTCCGCATCAGCATCACCCACCATCCGATAGAATTTCCCTGGACTCCAAAAATGCCCATGGGGATACCTTCTACGGAAGGCGGGTTTCTGTTTAAATAGCTCCCGTGAACTTGCCCCTTTTAGCAAGTGGAAGGCTTGGGAGATGCTGATTGTTGTAGGAAGTGCTACGACAGCATGAATATGATCTGGCATCACACTCAACTCTGTGATGGTGATACGATGCCGTTGTGCAACAGCATGCAAAATGTTTTCACAAAGGTTTTTATTCTCTTCTCGCCTAAACATATTGTACCTGTACTTGGGACACCATTCCAGGTGGTACAGGTTCTGGCCAATGCTATGGCTACCGCTAACAAGTTCCATATTTGTTTTGCTCCTGGGTAGGTTTTCAAAGCCCCGCTGAAAGCGGGTGCGCCTACCCAGAGCAGAAACTATATGTTGAAAGAAAAAGTAGCGCGTTCATCACCCATACTAAAGTCTGGGGATTTCTCGCTTACTAAATGTTAATAAAAAATTATCCTAATATCGATATACCATCTTGTGTGGTAAAACTCATAATTGAACTTGTCACCGTATGAGTCCCATCAAAAGCAACGATTTTCCAATAATAAGTAGTCGAATATTGTAAATTTCCTGGATCACAACTTGTTTCAAATTGATCATCAGAAATAAGATTCAAACGGGTACTGCCTGTTCCAAAATAGACATCAAATGTAACGACATCTTCATCGATACATTCCCAACTTAAATCAGCTGTAATCCTCACTTTGATTGCTTCATCCTCTGGTTCGAATGTACTTAATTCTGGAGGAGTATTGGGAGCAGGGATCGTTGTAAACGAAAATATTGCTGACGATGTTTCAAACTCACCATCAGATACAACAACATACCAAATATGCAATGTTTCATATTCAAGAGTAGACCATAAAACCGAGGCTGTTGTCCCACTTTGAACTTCTGTAGCTGTTCCAATGATTGCATCTTCAGTACCATCGTAAAAGGAAACAGTTAACTCATCTTCATCAGGATCAGAAACATCGATGGAAAGAGTAGGTGATAATTCGACATCGACAGCTTCATTTGATGGTGATGGATTTGTAGGTTCATCTGGGGGATTATTGGGAGTAAGTTGTAGTTGGGTTTGAAAACTCCATATTTCAGATTGAGTACTCGATTCGCCATCATCGGCGATGACATACCAAGAGTATGTTGTTCCATAGGAGAGGCCTGACCACACGACAGATGCACTTGTTTCACTTGGAACACCAGTATCAGTACCAATAAGTGAATCATCTTCACTATCATAGAATGATACCGTCAACTCATCATTATCAGGATCGACAACAGTAACGATAAGAGTAGGAGAAAGACTTACTTGGGTTGCTCCATCTTCAGGGGAGGGAGATGTTGGAACTTCCGGAGGAGAATTAGGGGTTTCTCCATAAAATGTATAATCACCACCAACTCGACCATCAAATACAAGAGTAACTATATAAGTAGAACCTACAGGGATTTCATTACTCTCAACTATTTCAGTAATATCAATCACAGTTCCTTCGACAATCTCGCCGAGTTCAGGCAAGGGTACTTCTTCTCCGTCAATAAGGAGTTTAAGATCTCCACTATGCACATCAGGGGAGGAGGATAGAATAGTTAAATAGTCACCATTTTCTTCACTATCACTCATAGAGGCATAACACGTTCGAAGATTTGTTTCTTCACCTAAGAAATTAGTTCGATCCTCAACAAAATTAAACACTACACCTGATACAGAAATTACCAAGCTAGTCATAAGAAGAATACCTATAACAGGTGAAGCCGAAATCCTATTGCGGGTAAATTGCTTCCTCACTCTACTGAACGCTCCTATTTAATTTATTGTTATATATACTGTGTCAATTTCATACATATATACTTTTGTTGTGAAAGTGTCAATCTGAAAAAATGCCATTATGATAATGAGATAAAGAGATATGACGGACCTGCAGGGATTCGAACCCTGGTATCCGGCTCCGAAGGCCGGAAGGATATCCAGACTACCTCACAGGCCCACCAACAGAAAGGATATACAAAACTAGTATAAAACTTCAGTTGGTGTTTTTTTTAAAATTTTCATCTTGGCAATTTTACACGGAAGTTTTAAATATGATTTTTTTCAAAGTATAACATACAATCATTGGAGTTGAGAAGACACATGGGAAGAGATATATTAGTCGTTGATGATGATACTGATGTTTTAAATTCAGTTCGAGATATTTTTGAACATGAAGGATATATCGTTAAGACAGTTCATAACGGTTTAGAATGTATTAAAGAGTTGGAAAAAGGATTCATGGGGATTGTTCTTCTTGATTTAATGATGCCAAAGATGGATGGGTGGGACACCATCAAGGAAATCGTTAAACGTGGCTTTCAAAAAAAGGTAGCAATACTTATTATAACCGCTATTGGCTCTCCGGATCATGAGAAGATGAATGGTGTTGAACCATATGTTCATGATTATATAGTGAAACCATTCAATATCAATGATCTTGTAAGTAGTGTCGAGAGTCTCCATTAATAAAATAGAAAAAGGAGATTAATTAGCGGATAAAGTCAATATCGACTTTGGTATTGGTAAGTACTTTTTTTGCCAGTACTGGTTTACCTTCTGTTGAAGTTTTTGGACTAAGAAGGTTGGGTGATTGTACACCCGTCATAATGGCCATAACTCTGCATTTCCCTTCAAATTCCGGTAGGACTCGTGCACCAAGAATAACATTGGCATAACAATCCATATCTTGCGTGAGTGTTTTTGCTACATCCTGCACGTATTTTAGACTCATATTTGGTCCACCGGTAATATGCACAAGGGCACCGTTTGCTCCTGCATAATCAACATTGAGCAAAGGATGATTCAATGCCTCTTTGACAATTGCATCTACACCTGCATCTTGATCCGCTTCTCCCCAGAGCATGACAGATAATCCACCTGCATCGACAATGGTTTTCATATCAGCAAAATCAAGATTGATTAACGAAGGAACCGTAATTGTCTCAGAAATTCCTTTCACGGTTTCTGCAATAAGCTGGTCCATGACAGAAAACGCCTGATTAATCGGTAGATTAGGAACAAATTCTAATAAACGATTATTATCAAGCACAACTGTACTGTCTGCTTTCATTCGTAATTTGTCAAGTCCTTCATCAGCTTTGATAAGCCGGGCACGTTCAACATTAAATGGCGTGGAGACCATACACGTAACAATGGACCCGTTCTTTTTAGCAAGTTCTGAAACAACTGGTGCAGAACCAGTGCCAGTACCGCCACCCATGCCTGCCGTGACAAATACAAGATCAGCATCTTTAATCAAGTCTTCGATATCATGGGCTGATTCACGAGCAGCTCGCTCAGCAACATCTGGATATCCTCCAGCGCCAAGTCCTCTTGTTAAGGTTTTTCCGATCAATACTTTGTGATCAGCTTCTACCAAATCAAGGGCTTGTTTATCAGTGTTGATTGCGATGGTTTCTGCTCCTTTTACACCCAATTTTTGTAGTCTTGTGATGGTATTTCCTCCTGCTCCACCACACCCCACAATTATAATTCGTGGAGTGCCAAACATGCCATCATCAAGAACAATCTTACTTTCTTCTTCTACTTTATTTTCTATTGCGGTTTTAATAAAAGATTGTGTATTATTCGTGGCCATTACCATTCCTCCTATGCTGGTAGTTGGAAGGACGCCTTTTGGGCGCCCTTCTAAGGGGTGCATCCCATCCCCCTATCATATATTTCGGAATTTTACTTTTTCATGTAAGGTTCTAATGCCTCGACCGCGGCTTCTAACTCCTGAACTTTTTTGAGTTTGTCAGCCTTTTCAATTAACCGGTTTGCATAATTAGATATAAATTCATTTACCGCATGCCGAATTACCTCTGAGCGGGTATTAAATTCACCTGCTCTAATGAAAAGGTCTATTTGCCGAAGATAAATTTGAGGCAATCGGATTGTGATACGGTCGTTTTCCATCTTTCTCCTCACATATACAGCACGTCAGTCAGACAGGACGTTTTTGTGTGTCAATCGTACGTTTTTCGTACGTCAAACAAACGACAAATGGCATCATTTGTCTGACAAACGTAAAAATGAATAGGTAGTTCAGTTTATATATTTTTCTGTGCAGGTAGTGTTGCATAATGAAAAATGTTAAGGTTTATTCAGCAATTCTACCGAAGGCGACAGTGCCTGATATTTTTTCAATTTTTACCTTTATTGTCAAACCTTTTACAGCACCTGCAACATAGACAACATATTTATCAAAATACGCAACGCCATCGCCACGTTTGCCGATATCTTTAATTGTCAATTCGTAAATTTGCCCTTCTTTCATAGTTACTTGTGTTGACTTGACTTTCTTTTTGCTGGAGCTTACTGCCCGAAAGGCACCACAGGCATCACAACGAAGTAAGATTGTCCTTCCTTTTTTCACAAGATGTGTATCTGGTCGATTACATTCCGAGCACATAACATACGCATAAATATATTCCTCAAGTTTATCTTGGACAGTTCTTGCAGGAATTTTTCCTTGGAACACAACTCTACCACCGACAATTTCACCAGCGGTTCCAACATTACCCAAGAGGAATTTCAAGATATGAGTTGCATCTCTATTGAGGATACTGACAACTTTGTCAAAATTTCTTATAACAGTAGTATTTCCTTCATAAAAAATATCTACTTTTGGAATCTTGAAACGTTCTTCTTCTCCCTCTTTTCGTGGAGTTATACTTTGAATCCGTTTCAAGAGTTTTTCATAATCAAGGTCGCTCATAATGTACAATTGGCAATAATAAACTCTGATAAAAAGCTTCCGAACAAAAGAGTAAGAAAAGATTAATTCCGATATATATAGGGTTTCCTTTTCATACCCATGACTAGAAATCCTTCTTTCATAGCTTGTTCTGCCAAATCTGACCTTCTCGTATAGATCTTTTTATTTCCTTTCGTCCAATGCCACACAAATTCGGTCATGTCTCTCCCCCATACCGAACAACTAAGGTGCTGCAAATAAAAAGGTTCTATAAATAGTTTTGTAATTATTTGGCTTTGCACTTTAATTGCGTTTTGCATTTTTATTCGGATTTTATCCTATCAATTAATTTTAATACTTACTATTGTTTAGATTTTTGAAGGGACAGGAAATGGCTGAAAATGTAAAATATTCAAAAGAGGGGATTGCATCGCTTGTTTTTGCCATAATAGGATTTGTAATTACATTAATTATTGGCATGGGTTTTGGAGGTGTTCTAGGATTTTTTGCGATAGGGGCAGGTATTTTGGCCATTAAACATAATGATAGAATTGGAATCATTGGAATAATTTTAGGAATATTGGCATTTATTTTTTCAATAATTATGAATTATCGTTGGATGTTGTTTTAGCGAATCCATTCTGCGCTTTTATTCACGATTTCCCCAAATAAAAATGCAAAGCCTAATTAATTACGCAACTCTTTTGCATACATACAATCCATCATCAGCATATCCTAATCTTCGATAATACTCCTTTACTCCTATTCCGCTAAGGACTAGCAATTTCTTTTTATCAAATTCCTCAATACATATCCGCTCTGCTTCCTTAATTAATTCCTTACCATATCCTTTGTGTTGTAGTGCTGTTTTCTTTTTCTCCCCTAATGATAACTCCCTTCCAAGAACTTTCAATTCCCTAATAATCATGCACGGTTCTCTTTGTAATTCATATCGATGTGGTCGTTCAAGATTACGAAGTCGTAGATAAGCGATGAGAAGGTTTTGAGCTTCAAGAGAAATAAAGATCTCTGTTCCTTCACTTGCCTGATAAGTATGAAGCATAAGTTCAATGTCTGTTTCATCAAGAGTCAAGGACTCACGTAGAGAGCGATGACCAACCTCACGACAGCGAATACAGTGGCACGATGATCCATGCTTAGTCATCTCCTGATCAATCAGTTGTCTGAGATTACTTTTCTTAACTCCTGCATGAATATACTGGGCTGGCACATCTCGTTGAATACGTTGGATTCGAATCCATTCGGGAACAAAGCTTTTAACCCTAGAAAGAAGTCTTGTTGCTTTCATTGTTGATAACGGGGAATACTCCCCCTTTTTCCATTGCTTATACAATTCAGTTCCTGGAACAGTCAATGTTGGATAGATCTTGAGCATATCAGGTTTAAAGTGTTGATCCTCAAAAATAGTATGAAAGGAAGCAATATCCAATTCATCAGTAGAACCTGGCAGTCCGGGCATCGTATGGTAACATACTTTAAAGCCACTTTCTTTTGCAATCCGGGTTGCTGCAATAGTATCATATACCGTATGGCCTCGTTTTATACCAAATAAAATGTTATCATATACTGTTTGTACTCCCAATTCAACGCGTGTCGCTCCCAAAGAGAGTGCTTCATCTGCATGTGAATAGGAAAACCAGTCTGGTCGAGTTTCTAGAGTAAGACCAATACATCGTGAGGATGCTGCTTCATTTCTTTTTTTTGCTTGAAAGAGAGTAGGTGAAGTATATTGATTTAGAGCATCAAAACACCGTTTTACAAACCATTCTTTATAATAAGGAGTACGTGCAGTAAAAGTACCGCCCATTATTATAAAATCGATTTTATCAGTCGGATGACCAATAATACGTAATTGTTCAATCCTATTCTTTGTTTGTAGATACGGATCATAATCATTCAATGCAGCCCGCATCGCTGCAGGTTCATAACCTGTATAGCTTTGAGGAGTATTGGTGGTGGGACCGCCAGGACAGGGGATACATCGTCCATGAGGACACTCTGCGGGTGACGTCATCACAGCAACTATAGCGACACCTGAAATCGTTCTCATAGGTTTTTTTTGCAATAAGGAGAGGGAATAATCTCTTTCTTCTTCGGAGACAGTGTCTGGTAATCGAGATAAAATTTCACTATCCGGTGGTATTGTTTTCATTCCATATTTTTTACAAAGTTTTATTTTAGTTCTATGAAGATCTTGTTTTGTTTGTATGTGTTTAGATAGAATCAATTGAATTATTTCTGTATAAAATGACATAATTTTAAAAAAGTAACTACAGTATTAATAAAAAATTTTGTGAGAAATCAAATCATAAGAGGATCTGTCAATCAAATACATAAACTCCGATTACTTCATCTGTAGGAATATATCGTAGCCTAATAATTCCTTCACAATTTGTTATCATATCTCCTGCTTGCACTTCTCCCGTAGGAAATGGATCACAAGATCCTGAACCAATTTGATCGATATCTTCCCAAAATACCTCTGCCGGATCTACAAGAATCACAGTTAACGTTCCATCATCATTATCCATATCAAAATCAATTGTAGGAGTTTTTTGTACGTCATCAGGGAGAGGATCAATGAAGCCTAAAAAAATTCCAACTTTAACCCACCGCAGTAATTTAATACCCCAAGATAATGCTCTCATTAAAGTTATTTTTGAATGAAAATGAGATGCTAAGAAAAGACTAATGGAAAAACGAAACCCCCTATAATTAAATATCAAAAACCAGACTTTTTCGACAAATGAATGATTCGAATTCAATAGATAGGTTAAATCTTTGGTCTCATGATTTTCAATTTCCCCCATTTGATCGATAATTTCTTTTTGCACTAAGGGATACTTTTCTGCAAGATCGATGAAAAAATTTGTTACTTGATTGAAATCCAATGTTTGCATATTTTTCAAATATTCTAAATGAATATTATTTACAGATCTTGAATTTGTTCGTATCGCACCTATCGAAGGTAAAAGTAAAAAAGAGATAATCACTAATATACTTCCGAACAATATTCTCTTCTTCATAATTTATTCACTAATATGATTAACAAACGTTCTTTTATATAAATATTTTCATAAAAATTTATTAATTATCCCAAAATCCTCTTGTCTGAGCATAAGTTAATTCAGCCTTGAGAATATCTCTAAGAAATTTCAATTCTATTTCTTCAGATTTTTCAAGTTCTCTTTTTGAATATTTTCGTAAAATACGAGCTGCTGTATCTGGACCAATACCACGCCCCATTAGGGTCAAAACACCAGATTTTCCATAGCTTAAGACTAGACTTGCATTTTTTAGGAGTCGTTTTGCTTCTTTTTGTTCTTCTTTTGTTTTCTCTTTTTTTAAAAGCAATTTGACAGAATCTTTCTGATATCTTCGGACCACACAAATTTTAATTGCACTACATTTGGAGCATTTTGGTTGATGGGATGCTCGATGGGCAGTGGTATGCCACACATTTTTACAATTGATACAAACAAAAGTAATCTCTGTCTCCTCCAAGCGCTTTTTCAACGCCATAAGAATAGTACGATCCGCTCTTTGTGGAACCATCAATCCTCGAATTGTCTCAAAGCCTGTAACGGAAATTGGTGAAAGACCTTGAATGTGAATGTCAATAGCTCCTTGTTGAATTTGTTCTAGGACGTCCTTAGTGTGCACAAGATCCATACGTTCCCATATGAGTTTATCCAATGCCTCATCAAAGATAGGCGATTGGTCAAACAAACCAAAGAGGCGTTTGCTACCTACCTGTTTATAATCAAAATCTTTCCGGAGTGCGCCAAATTTTCGAGCTACATGAACTAACTGCCATCGAATATAGGTGGAATTTCGAAGAATGGTTTCGAGAAGATATTCTAAACTTTCTGCTCTTGTTGATGTTAAAATATCCTTAATTTTCTCTGGAGTAATTCTCGTGGGAAGTTCTAGATTGATTCTATAGGCATCGCTGTTTATTCCTATACTTTCACCAAATGATTGTGCTAGAATAGCAGAAATCAATCGCCCTAGTGTTTCATTAACTTTGGTACCAAAACAGGCATTAATGACAATGATTTTTTCCTCTGCATCAATAGTAATTGTTTTTTCATCTGGAACAACGAAATTTTCAGTTGTTTGACGATCAATATAGCGAACTAATTGCTGTAGCGTTGATGCTGAACAAGGATAGTTGTTGATTTTTTTCTTTTCTGCGATAAATCTCCGGAGTTTTCCAACTTCAAGGGCAACTTCAAAAGGAATAGGGATATCCTCACCAAGCCAAGAGGGAACATTTCCAATTTCTTTAGCAGGAGTTACTAAGATTTCAGTATCCTCTCGTTTGACAATAATCCATGGTCGCCCCCTCAGAATTATTTTTTCTCCTTGAAATCCGCTGCTAAGAACAAAGCTTTCATCAAGAGTTCCAATAGCTCTTCTTGAGCTAATATCAATCACCGCATAGGTTTTTTCATCAGGGATCATAGAAATATTTTCTAAAAAGTAATACCGTGAACTTCTTCGTTTGATTAAATACAGTCCTTCTTTTTCTTCTTCAAACCATATCGTTCTTTGCTCTCGTAGTTGAGTCAATATTCTTGTAAAAATTTTCCACGAAAGAGTATGAAAAGGGTACGATCTTTTGACAATGTCATACACGTGCTCTGACCTTATCTTTCCGTATTCCAAAACCAGAGAAATGATCTGATTGGAGAGAACAGACAAGGGATTCTGTCGAACATGAAATTGCTCTAATTCGCCATGAAGTGCTTTTCGTCCAATTACCAAACTCTCTGCCAAATCCTCAGGATTGGTAGCAAGAACCATTCCTTTCGATGTTTTTCCAACTTGATGACCTGACCGACCAATCCTTTGAACAAGGCGTGTTACTTGACGTGGCGAATTATATTGAAGAACAAAATCAGTGTTTCCTACATCTATACCTAATTCGAGAGAAGAGGTACAAATTAAAGATTTTAGTTTTTCTTGCTTGAAATCATTCTCTGATTCTATACGTGCATTTTTAGACAAAGAACCGTGATGGACTCCAATAGCAAACTGTTGTTGCCATTGATGAAAGCGGGATGCAAGAATCTCAGCACCATCTCTTGTGTTAATGAAAAGAAGAACAGAATGATGCATATCAATAAGTTCTTTGCATCTTCGCAAGAGTGAAAAGGAAATTGGTTCGATAGAAAACTGTTTGGCAGACGCATAATCGCTCTTTTGTATTTGAGGAAGTTCTACAGAAATATCAAGATCCTTAGTGACATCAATTTCTAAAATCTTCACAGGGCGGACTGTGTTTTGTTCATAGCCACCCAGATAGGAGGCGACTTCATCTGGTTTGCCGACAGTTGCTGATAAACCAATACGCTGAAAATCAAGATCTTGTTTTTTTCGTAATTCCCAGAGTCTTTCTAGACCAATAGCAAGCTGAGCTCCCCGCTCGTCACATGCTAATTCGTGAATTTCATCAATGATAACCCATTGAACTTGTTGTAGATGGGTTCGCAATCGTTTTCCAGTAAAAAGAATCTGTAATGTCTCGGGGGTTGTAATAAGCATGGCAGGTGGTTTTCTTGCTTGTCGTGCACGTTCACTTTGAGGGGTATCGCCATGGCGTACTGCGATAGTAATTCCAAGCTGTTCTCCCCAGTGAAAGGTTCGTTTTAACATATCTCGATTTAGTGCCCGCAAGGGAGTAATATAGAGAATAGAGATACCACGTTTTTCATTAGAGGAATTTTTCTCTTGTATATATTGATGAAAAATCGGAAGAAGGGCTGATTCTGTTTTGCCCAATCCTGTCGGAGCTATAAGAAGAATGTGTTTTCCTTTTAGAATCGCAGGTATTGCTTTCTTTTGCGGTTCTGTTGGAGTCTGTATATTATTTTGTTGAAGAAGTAATTGAATTCTTTGATCTAAAAGATTGAAGACTGATGTCATTTCTCAGCCTTCATATACGTATAATATATAATTTTTTTCTAAGAGTATTGAACTGTAGAGATAAATCGTTATCAATTATTTTTCTTTCTTGATAGCAAGACAGATTTCTATTGATGAAACGTTGGAAGATCGTCCATCTTCGGAAGTTAATGATTCTGTACCAATATCGATGCTTTTTACCTTTGCGTCTGTTACAAAACGATTTCTAGTAATCTCTGCAGCATCAACAGCTCTACTAATAGCATTTCCTCTCGCCTTTAAAATGATTTCTTTATGATCACCAGAGTTGAAGAGCGCCATAATAGCAGTTACATAATTCATTGGTGGTTTATTGCCAACGTAGACAATGTTACTATCAGCTTCTTCATCTTTTCTTTCTTCGGCCATAATTTCCTCCCCACTATGCGTTCTCATGTTGTAAGGATATCAGAGGTCAAAACTTATTTCTTCTTTATAAATATTTGCATAGAATTCTACCTTGACGTTCTACCACCATAAGTTTAAATAGATGCATTGACAAAACTTAACATGGTATGTGAGTTGGTGGTCGGGAGATATTTGGTATCTACCCTTCAGCTGGCGTGAGAGCGTTGGGGATATTTGGTATCCACCAGGTGCTCTCTCTCGCATATCCGTTTTTATAAGGTATTACAACACAACGATTTATAGTTTTGTTTACTCTTCATTCTTCTTTTTTCCATAGACTTCTTTTGGATAGGTTGCTCGAAACATCACAATATGTTTATCACAGAGAAAAAACATCTCACCTTCTTCATCAATAGTAATGTTGTTTCCTTCCCGGTGACAATAAAAACATTTTTTTGGTTTCACACTCATCCCTTATCATCAAATAGACAACTTTGATAAAGAAAGAGGAACATTTGGGCTTTAACCGCGCTGTCTATCCATAATAATGATTGGTTTCTTTGGCGTCCTCTTTTTTATCCATTTCCTTAGCATCAAGAATATCCACAGAGAGAATTGCCTGTAATGGTAAAATTCGTAATTTACCGGTAAGGTTCTTATGTTTATCACTAAGCTCAATAAGGAGGCCGCCTTCTTCTATTCCTAACGTAGCATATCCCCTAAAGATACCCTCGGTCTCAATAGGGGACTCACGCCCCCCAATCGATAATATTCTATAGTGTGAGCCCTCTGTTAATTTTAGTTCGTCCTTTTTAGTCATTTACTTCCTTCCTTTGTTTCTCGAAAAGATATTGAAGATGTTCAACAGTTTTCCCGTAATTTTCTACTGCTACTTTAATGTGTGCCTCCACAAAATTCCATGCTTTTTGAAAATTCCCATACCTCATTCGATAGGCTTTTTTATGTTGTTGCGATGTTTCATCAAACGTTTGAATTTCTTCTAAGATATCAAATCCTTTCAATTTATTTAAATGTCGATAAATGGTTGGTCGCGATGTCTTTAGGGCAACAGCCATCTCATCCACAATCCATGCTTTCGTAGGATGCTTAAGAAAAAATTCAGTAAAAAGTTTATAGGGGATTTGTGGATCAGATCCCTTTGAAAGATAACCAATCTGTTCAAGAAACATTTTTGCTACGCTTTCTAAATCGTCATCTCCAATAAGAGGAGTATTACTAATGACCTGCATTTCAAAGACCATACGAAAAAACCTCGATAGGGAAAACACACGCTAATTTATAAGGTTTATTTAACATTGGAAAGGATCGGACTTTATTTTACAGTGAAGCAAGGTATCGATCGATTTCCCATTTGGTTACTTTCGTGCGGTATTCTTCCCATTCTTGGTGTTTGACATGCAAGAAATTACTGTACACGTGATCACCTAGGGTCTGACGAACCAGTTCACTATCTTCCATGAGTGCTAATGCATGACCCAGACTATCGGGAAGGTGTTCTATACCATACTTCTCCCGTTCTTTTTCTGTTAAGGAATAGATATTTTTTTCAACAGAGGCAGGTGGTTCTAATTGTTCTTCAATTCCTTTGAGTCCAGCAGCAAGCATCACAGAAAATTGTAGATAGGGATTACCAGACAAATCAGGATTGCGTAATTCGCATCGTGTACTGTTCCCACGTTTGGAGGGTATGCGAATAAGGGCACTTCTATTTCTGTTTGCCCAAGAAATATAGGTAGGCGCCTCAAATCCTGGAACAAGCCTCTTATAAGAGTTCACCGTAGGATTCAAAATGACGCAGATTTCTTTTACATATTTTAATAAACCTGCGATAAATTGTCTGGCAAGAGTACTTAATTGATCTTTGTCTTTGGGATCAAAAAAAGCATTTTCTCCTTTCAGTGTAAACAATGATTGATGGGTATGCATTCCGGAACCATTAACCCCAAAGAGAGGTTTTGGCATAAAACTTGCATGAAGATTATGATTGGTTGCAATCACTTTTGTAATATATTTAAGGGTAATTGTTTGATCTGCGGTAGTGATAGCATCGGAGTAGCGAAAGTTAATCTCATGTTGTCCTGCAGAGACTTCATGATGTGAGGTATAAACATTGATACCCATAGCTTCCATTGCCAAAGCAATATCGGCACGGACACCCTCTGCTAGATCACGATGAGAGAGATCAAAATACCCTGCATAATCATTGGGCAGTAACGTTGAATTTTCTCCATCCTTTTTAAATAAGAAGAATTCACACTCAGGTCCTGTGTTGTAAATATAACCCATGTCCCGAGCTTTTTTCATCATTTGTTCCAAAACAAACTTCGTATCACCCGTGAATCGCTTTCCATTTGGTTCATAAATATCACAATTCAGCTTTGCTGTCTTTCTTTTTTCAAGGGATTCTGGAAGAATGACAAAACTAGAGGGATCTGGCTTGGCTATCTTATCAGATTCTTCAATCGTTGCGTATCCGGAAATCGAAGATGCATCAAAAGGAATACCTTCATCCAAAGCTTCATCGAGGCGTTTTGTTGGAATAACAATATTTTTTGGAGTGCCAAAAATATCAACAAATTGTAATCGTACAAAAAGAACATGTTCATTATTGGCAATGGAAATAATATCGTCTCGTTCAATATCTAAATCTTCTTTAGTTTTTAATTCAACCTCCATCCTTATGCCTCCACCTTTAAAAGTAGCATTGTCAGGTATCAAGTTTAGTTTATTTAAGACTTCTGTAAAAATTTAATTTTTTAAAAAAAATGAAAGTGGTTCCATTATATAATAGGTGTAAAAGGTGTAAAAAAAACTTTTTAAGAAATACACTGTTATTTCTGAAGTAAAGGTATCGTAAGACTTCCCGAGGGCATGACTATTGTTCGTGGTTTTTTACCCTTTTTCTTCATACGTTTTACTGCCTCATCAAGCGCTGCTTGGATCGTAGAATATGGTTTCAGTAATGCTTTTTGTACAACAGCGTCTGGCAGGTCTGTCACAGCCCACATTTCAGAATCGATACCAATTTGTGCCATTTTTGCTCCAATATGATACCCTAGTTTATATTCATCTCCAAGAAGTGTTAGTACTTCCTTATGAGTACTAGCTTTACAGAGTAAATTCAAGAAGGATTCTTCACCAACTCCTGTTCGACATTTACTTACTAAAATGAGAATGCCACCTTTTTTGAGAGCTAGTTTTCCATTATCCAGTGCCTTTTGAGATTGATATAAGTCTATATCCATTGGATAAGGAGCAGCCGAGACAACGATATCTGCCCTTTCTTGAAGGGGTACACAAAACATTTGATTTGCATAGGTAATTGCAGCATTAAAGGATTGGTGAAGATCTCCAGCGGTCACGGCATAGAGTCGATGATCACCAGTGAGAACAGTCTGTATCGAAAAAATATTTATCTTATGCAATACCTTCATAGCATCAACCATATCCTCATTCACGGGATTTCCTTGGAGAACAAGAGAGCAAGCTTTATCACTTAAGGCTAATTTATGATTCATTTCAATGGTTTTATAGGATGCAACTCCTGGAAGAAAGGATTTTCTCCCTCCGGTATAGCCCGCAAAGTAATGAGGCTCCACACTGCCAATTACAAGAACGTTTCCGATTTCTGGAACTAGTCTATTAATATACATTTCTGTTCCATTTTTTGAAGTTCCTAAGTACACCATATCTTCTTTTTTACGGGCATCATGAGCCACGATTTGATGACGAAAATCATCATAATGATCTCCAAAAATAAAGTGGTACTCCTCTTCGGTAGGAGCTCGATGAACACCGGTTGCTATAAGAAAGGTTACATCTGGATGAGCAGAGAGTGTTGGATAGAGATAGTCTAGAATTTGAGAAGTAGGTGTAGGGCGTGTAGCATCATTGACAATAACAAGTAATTTTTTTGATGTGTGTGCGAAATGATCAAATGATTCTTTACCCAAAGGTTTTGAGAGAGCAGATTGAATAAGTTCATGTTGGTTTTTTATTTTTACTGATTTAGGTGTGAGTATCTTGCAGGGCTCTGGAACATTTACAAGAATTTTTTCTTTTCCGTAAGGAATTTCAACATTCATAAGCAATCAACCAATGATACTATGAAAACTGTAACCGAATATATTTATATCTTAAATAAACATTTATATAACACCCGTCACTATAGAATTCATAAGAGGGAGGATTGTATTGAATAAAAAAATCATACCCTGGTGTATAATTTTCCTTTTTTTGTCATCTTCATTTATGGGAATATCAAAACCTGTAGAAAGGGTTGCAGAACCGCCTCAGACTGTTGATGAACCATTGGATTCGCCATGGCCTATGAAATGCCACGATACTTATCATACAGGTAGAAGTCCTTATAGCACTGCTACAAATAATCCTGGTTTTGAAAAATGGCATTATCAAACAGAAGGATGGATTGAAAGTAATCCTACAATTGGTAACGATGGTACTATTTATTTTGGAGAAGACTGGAACCTTCATGCTCTCTTTCCCAATGGAACAGAAAAATGGACCACGAATATCGGAGGATTAATAATAGGTTCTTCCCCTGCACTCGGTAAGGATGGTATGATTTACATCGGAACTTGGGATGACCATTTGCATGCAATTTATTCAAATAATGGTTCAATAAAATGGGATTTCTGTGCTTATGATACTATCGAATCATCGCCTGCTATTGCAGAAGATGGTACGATTTATTTTGGGACTATGGGCTCTGGTTGTAATATTTTTGCTGTTAACCCAGATGGAACAGAAAAATGGCGGTATCCAACTGGATATTATATCACATCAGATCCTGCCATTGGGCATGATGGCACCATCTATATCGGCTCTGGGGATCACTACCTCTATGCCATGAATCCCAGCGGAACCTTGAAATGGCGTTTTCCGACAGGCCATTATATCAAAGGTCCTCCTTCAATCGCTGATGATGGCACCATCTATGTCG
>Ga0272441_10002706_pt1 | contig 35368 bp, 34 predicted proteins | sample SSMProp6N_FD_193582 | JGI IMG/M metagenome (GOLD analysis project Ga0272441, IMG submission 193582) | Marine sediment archaeal communities from Little Sippewissett salt marsh, Falmouth, MA, United States - SSM-Prop-6N | ecosystem: Environmental > Aquatic > Marine > Wetlands > Sediment ...
TTTTGAATTCGCTTGCTAATTATCCAAAAAACTACAAATTTCTCCGTTAGTGGTTAATTTTATTAGACGCATGGAACGTAAAGAAAACGGTATGCTAAACTTGACAGTCAGTGAGTCACTTACATCCATCCTTTTTCAGATATTCATAGGTGGAATTGGCGGATTTCTGATAGGCTATGCCATAAGAAAAATCTTCAAAGTTGCCCTAATCGTCGGCGTGGTCGTTTTTTCTCTGATATTTTTGGCGTACACAAACGTAATCGACGTAGACTACAGTGGACTATCCGACGCAGTGTCAAGCATCATTAAAGCCGTTAATCCTGCGTTAGACGTGCTCACTCCCCTGTTGGCGCATACACCATTCATAGCCAGCCTCATCTTCGGTCTAATCATCGGATTCAAAAAAGACTAAACCCTAGCTGCTGTCTACTGAATCCAACATACAGAACACAAACACTCAGTTTCCGCTAGAACAGTTGTTGGTCTTTTCTGAGGTACTTCTGCATTTCTTGCCATATGGCCTTTATATCCGCCACTTTCCCAACTATAGGGTCCATTTTTTTGCTTAAAGTTTCGATACGCAAAATGCCCCTCTTCCGCAATATCCCAAACTCGCCATACTGCATTGAACGAATATCCTCGATTCTCTCCGCGATGACTCTGTCTTTTTTGAACAGAACTCCCCGCCGCCTATACAGCAGTATCCGCTGGTCAGTTATGTAAAAGAAGAAATGGTCGTTAAGGCTTTCAATCCTGTTGCTCTGAAACACTATTGTTTCGCCGGGGTAAAGGAACTCTGTAAGAACCAAACTGTTCGCCTTCCTCTTCTTGAGTTTCTGAACTCATATTTTTTGCGGTGAAAATAGCCAAAAAATGGCGCCTTTCGAGGCAGGACAAACCAGTAATACCAAAATTTTATCGGTTAATCTCCAATTCGCTGAACATTCCTCAAAAACCAGTAACATTCCTTTTTAATGCTGAAACTCTTTTCCTAAAAACGTTTATAGACGTTTACTACTTAAGATAAAGCCTACGCAACTGGATTACGGTCCACTCTGCTAATATGTAAACTAAGAAACATGAGGAAAGACTATGTGTGGAATATTTGGATGCATCCTGCGAACAGACGATGCCTCATCTGCAATTCATAAAGGTTTGAAGAAGCTTGAGTATCGCGGCTACGACTCTGTTGGAATAGCCACTCTTCAAGGAAATCGGTTGTTCATGAAAAAGGATAGAGGAAAAATCGACAATGTTCACGCAATACACAACCTAGACTCTCTTCCCGGCAGACTGGGAATAGGTCACACTCGATGGGCAACACACGGCGCACCCTACCAAGTTAACGCCCACCCACACACAGACTGCAAAAATCAAATCGCTGTTGTTCACAACGGAATCATCGAAAATTTTGCGGAACTCAAAACTGAGCTTGAAGAGGCTGGGCACACTTTCCGGTCAAAAACTGACACCGAAGTCATCCCACACCTTATTGAACAAAAGATGAAAAACGGATTGTCTCTTGTTGATGCTGTTCACGAAACTGTGAAACGGTTAGACGGCTCTTACGCCTTATGCGTAATCTCTGTTAAAGAACCTGACAAAATAGTTTGTGCCCGAAAAGAAAGCCCACTTGTTTTTGGAGTAAACGAAGACAGCATCTACGTTGCGTCTGACATTCCCGCTTTTCTTGCGTACACCAACAAGTCTGTTATCGTTCACGACGGAGAGCTTGTGGTTTTAAGCGGTAAGGGATACGAAATCCGAAACATTGCTAGCTGGGAATTGGTCAAAAGAGAGCCTGAAATCATAGATTGGGCTCCAGAGATGGCTGAAAAGCAGGGTTACCCGCACTTCATGCTGAAGGAGATTCATGAGCAGCCGTTATGCTTACGAAACACTCTCAGATTACAGGACAAATACCTGGAGCTGATGACTACTTTCTTGGATAGGGCAGGGGAAGTTTTCTTGGTTGCCTGCGGAACATCATACCACGCCTGCTTGGCAGCTTCCTACCTGTTCTCTAAGCTGTCTTTCTTGGCAACCCATCCCATCATAGCCTCAGAGTTCCTTGAACAGCACGGCAAATCAGTGAACATCGACAGCACACTTCTGGTAGTCAGCCAGTCCGGAGAAACCGCTGACACCTTAGAGGCAGTTGAAAGCGCTAGGCTACGCGCCGCTACAGTTCTGGGACTCACAAACGTTGTCGGCTCCACCCTGACCCGTATTGCCAGAGTCTACATCTGTCAGCAGTCAGGTCCAGAGATAGGAGTCGCAGCTACGAAAACATTCACCTCTCAGCTTTCTGTGCTCTCTCAGCTAGCCGTAAGGCTTGCCAAGAAGAGGGGAAAGATTTCTCATGTGGAGATTGAGGACATTGAGGAGCATCTTGAGCAGCTGCCTGACATTGTTGAGCGCACTATTCAGGGTAAAGAAGAAAAGGTGAAACAGTTAGCGAAGAAGTATAGCGGCAAGCAAGTCTTCTTCTTTTTAGGAAGGGGAGTAAGCTCAGCTGTCGCCCTTGAGGGTAAACTGAAACTGATGGAGATTTCATACATCCCTTCGTTGGCTTATCCTGCAGGAGAAAGCAAGCATGGTCCAATCAGTTTAATCGAAGACGGATTTCCTGTGGTTTTCATATGCCCGAAAGGTGACACACACAGAAGCATCATCGGAAACATTATGGAGATGAAGGCTCGCGGCGCCTCCATAATCGCGATAATCGAGAAGGACGATGAGAAGATAAAAAATCTGGCTGACGATTACATAGAGATAGAAACAGAGTTGCCTGAAATCTTGTCTCCGATACCCTTTGTAGTTCCGCTGCAACTCTTAGCATACTACATGGCACTTGAACGAGGATGCGACCCGGACCAGCCCCGAAACTTGGCTAAATCCGTGACAGTGAAGTAAACAAACACGCCAGAAGACAACGCAGAATTAGCAAGAAAAAGATTCTAAAGTCACCGGTTGACTCTAGCTTCTAAGAGCGGGTCCACAGGAAAGACGCCACAGATGACGGATGATTATCGACCAGCAACGAATTTGACGGTTAATCCAGAAAGGATAGTGTCTCTCTCTCCCAGCAGCACAGAAATTTTGTTTGCTGTTGGCGCTGGATCAAAGGTTGTGGGAGTAACAGACCACTGTAACTATCCCCATGAGCTAGAGGCAAAGATTGAAACAGACGAAATAGCAAGGGTGGGCGGTTACTGGAACCCCTCAATAGAGACCATTGTGGAATTGAAGCCCGATCTTGTCTTGGTTTCCACAGCTAAATGTACTGTGAAGACAAACGAGTGCAAGGTAAACTGTAGCCGCAGATGCGAAATAACAGTCCAAGTCGCGGCTAAACTCATAAGTTTAGGTTTAAGCGTTTTGATTTTGGGTCCACACAGCATAAACGACGTGCTCGACGACATCCGATTAGTGGGAAAGGCAAGCGGAAATACTGCCGAAGCCAGTAACCTTGTGGAAAAACTGAGACAGAAAATAGACGCGGTGGCTAAAAAGTCGAAAGCGGCGTCTCATATACCAAAAGTATACTTTGAGGTCTGGAATGACCCCTACATGAGCGTGAATTCAGGAACATGGATTGGAAACGTAATCAACTTGGCTGGTGGGGCAAACGTTTTCGGCGAAGCGGTTTCAGAGTGGCCCATAATAGACTCAGAAGATATCGTTCAACGTAACCCTGACATAATTGTGTTTCCCGTTATTCCCGGGGTTCCAAGGTTTTGGGGAAGCTTCGAGGATGTGAAGAAGCGCCCGGGATGGAAGAACGTGAACGCTGTTAGAAACGGCAGCCTCTATGAGGTTCCAAGAGACTTTATTTCTCGACCCGGACCTAGGCTTGTGGATGCGCTAGAAATGCTGGAGAGGATGATTCACCCAAGTTCTTAAATAACTCTGCAGTGTTGATTGGAAACGTTGGCGGAGGATGAGTCGTTTATGAAGGCTGTTGGTCTTTTTTCTGGGGGCAAAGATTCCCTATACGCTCTGCATCTTGTCGAAAAGCAGGGAGTCACTGTTGACAATCTGTTAAGTTTGATTCCGAGTCTTCCTTGGCCCTCTCCTCATGCAGAAAACATGGAAGCTCTAAAGATTTTAGCGAAATCCATGGGAAAACAGTTGACAATTGTTGATTTCAAGAAGGAGGGAGCCTTTGTTGAGGCACTCAAAAGCCTTGAGGTTGATGCCTTGGTGGCGGGTGACATTTTTGTGGAGGCGCATGTTGCAGGTCTTAAAGACGTATGCAGCAAGGTTGGTTTGGAGTTGCTTGAGCCACTCTACAGGAGAAACACATCAGAAGTTTTCGATGAAATCTTTGGTTTAGGATTTAAGGCATTGATTACGGGCGTAAACCTGAAATATTTGGGGGAAGAGTGGCTGGGCTTCATCATCAGCAAAGAGACGAGTGCCAGCTTTCTGTCGAAGATTGGAAGTGTTGACCCTTTGGGCGAAAACGGGGAATTTCACACGCTGGTTCTTGAGTGTCCCCTCTACGCAAAACCGTTTAAGGTGAAGTCTGTGGAGAAAAAGTCTGCGAAAGGCATGGCTTATCTTAATGTGTCGATTGTGTAGTAGCCTTTTTGTTTGGTTTTAGCTAGTGACTTGGTTCTGGGGTTTGGTTATTGTGGGTTATGTCGTAACTTTTATATAGCCGAAAAGGATGGATTATCCATCCTAAAGGGTGTTGAATACATGGACAAAAACATCACATATGTAATAGCAATTTTAGCGGTTGTCGCATTAGTCGTTGCAAGTTACGGCTACATCGTTTTTGAAGGAGGAATCAGCGACTTAAACGGCTCTGTCAACGACCTACAAGATGAACTGACCACCAGCCAGAACAGCATCAGCAGTCTTGAGAATTCCATCATCAATATTGAAGGACAGCTATCCGCTATTGACACAATTGAAGGCCAGCTTGAAACCATACAGGAGCAACTCAGCGTTTATCACAGCGCCATTACTGAGTTAGAAACCCAGATGGGCATCTACAACAGTAACATGAGCGCCTTGGAACAACAGCTTAGTGAACAGCAAGGACAGATTAGCGAGCAACAAGAGCAGATCACTGAATACCAAGCTAACATTACCCAGCTTCAGGAAGAACTCAGCGAATATCAAGAAATCACACTAGTTGACAGCATGGGCAACGTAGTAACCTTCACTGAACCTCCAGAACGAATTGTCTCTTTAGCGCCTAGCAACACTGAAATCCTGTTTGCTATTGGAGCAGGTGACAAAATTGTGGGAGTAACAGACTACTGCGATTATCCTTACAACTTCACGGCGTGGGTCGAAGCAGGCAACATGAGCAGCATAGGAAGTTATTGGGGTCCATCCTTAGAGCCAATCGTTGCATTGGAGCCCGACTTGGTTCTCGCAACCTCTGCAAGTTTAGATGCCGCAAGCAATCTGAAGAATTTGGGATATGCAGTCTTAGTGGTGGAAGGCCACACAATTGACGAGATTCTGGAAGACATCCTCTTGGTGGGACGGGCAACTTACAAAAACGCTGAAGCTAGTGCCCTCGTCATCCAAATGAGAGCAAGAATAGATGCTGTAACCACTCAACTAATGGCAGCGACTAGCACTCCAAAAGTCTACTACGAAGTTTGGTATGAGCCACTAATGAGCGCAGGTCCAGGAACATTCATTGACGAGATTATAACGTTGGCTGGCGGAGAAAACATTTTCAGCGATGCAACTACAAGTTGGCCAAGTGTGAGTTCTGAGGAAATTATCGACCGGGATCCTGATGTAATGCTATTTCCCGACACGTATATGGCAGCTGGCTACTACGACATATCTTCTGTGCCTGACCGCCCCGGATGGAGCATCATAACGGCAGTTCAGAACGATGCAATCTACGAAATCGTTGAAGACATGCTTGTTCGATCGGGTCCAAGAGTTGTCGATGCAATCGAGGCTATAGCAGCGTTGCTTCATCCAGAAATCTTTGGATAACCCTAAAATATCCCCCCTTTTTTATCTAATCCAAACATAATCTGTGAACCTTAATGAAGAAAGATGTCGAAATCGCTCATTTAAAACGAGTTTCTCACTGGAAGCTTTATCTGCTGATACTCTCAGTTGTGTTTGCAGTCACTTTTGTTTTAGCTCTTAACATTGGTTACTCACAGATTCCTTTCAGAGATATTCTTATCATAATATCTAAACAGGTTCCTATACTGCAAGATGTGGTAGACGCTTCAATTATACCAATAAAACATGAAACGATAATAATGCAACTCAGGCTTCCACGGGTAATATGTGGAGCCTTGGTTGGTGCGGCTCTGGCAACGGGGGGTGTAATATATCAGGGAATATTCAGAAATCCAATGGCTGACCCCTACGTCATTGGAGCTTCAACAGGCGCATCAGTGGGTTCAGCGCTTGTACTATTTCTTGGCATATCCATTTCTTTTTTTGGCGTAAATACTCTGCAAGTATTAGCTTTTGTTGGCTCCCTATCAACTGTTCTCCTTGTTTACACTCTAGCAAGAGTCGGCTCTAAGGTTCCTATTACAACTCTGCTTCTAACAGGGATAGCGGTAGGCTTCCTCCAAAACGCCATAGTGATGTATTTGCAAACAACAGCCAGCACCGAACTTCTTCACGGATGGGCTTATTGGATTATCGGAAGCCTTGTACCAACAGAAAACTGGGGCGACGTTTTTTCTATACTTCCCTTCGTTGTTATTGGACTAATTGTTGCTTACCTTTTTTCAAGGGACTTGAACATTCTAGCTCTGGGAGAAGATCAAGCACAATACTTGGGTGTCGAAATAGAAAAGGTGAAACGGATTTTGCTCATCACTGGCGGTCTATTGACCGCAGCTGCTGTTTCTATTACCGGTTTAATCGGTTTTGTTGGATTAATTATTCCTCACTTAACGAGAATATTGATTGGTCCAGACCACAGAGTTCTGCTGCCCACCGCAGCGATTGCAGGAGCCACTTTCCTGATGACGTGTGATGCATTTGCGCGGGTGATAATGGGCTCAGGTGAAGCAGCGGTTGGTATAATCACGGCTTTTGCAGGTGCTCCATTTTTCTTATATCTTCTACGTAGAAAAAAGAAAGGCTACAAAATGTAAGGTGAGAAAAAGATGGCGGTTTTAACAATTGATGGAATTGATTGTGCTTACGGGTCCATTGATGTTTTGAAGAACATAAACTTCGTAGTTAACAGCGGCGAATTCTTAGGCATTCTTGGTCCCAACGGTTCAGGAAAAACTACGTTACTCAGAGGCATCAGCAGAGTGCTCAAACCAAAGAAAGGAGCAATACTCATCGACGAAAAAGACGTCTACACCATGAAAACGGCGGACGTCGCCAAACAGATGGCTGTGGTTCCTCAGACCACGCCAATAACATTCGATTTCACTGTTCTGGAAGTTGTTCTAATGGGTCGCAATCCTCATATGGGTCGGTTTCAGATGGAGGGAAAACAGGACCTAGAAATAGCAAAAAACGCCATGGAACTAACCCGCACTTGGGAGTTTGCCGACCGTTCTGTAACCGAGCTTAGCGGTGGAGAAAGGCAACGTGTTATAATCGCGCGTGCCCTGACTCAGGAACCAAGAATTCTTTTGCTGGACGAACCGACAACCCACCTAGACATAAGCAACCAGCTGGAAATAATGGACCTCATCAAGAATTTGTGCGAAACAAAAAATTTGTTAATAGTCGCTGTTTTCCATGACTTCAACTTAGCTGCCAGATACTGTGACTCAATTATTCTTTTGAAGGAGGGAAAAATCGTTGCTGCCGGAAAATCGGAGGATACCCTCACTAGCGAAAACGTCAGAAAAGTTTTCAGCGTTGACACCATAGTGAAAAAGCATCCTGTCACCGGCTACCTCCACGTTATCCCAATTTCAAGACCCCTAAATCAGCGACAAAAAACCATGTCTATCCATCTGATTAGCGGATGTGGCACCGGTAGCCCCGTGATGAAGATTTTGAAGGATGAAGGCTATTTTGTGACCGCTGGGATTCTCAACCTGCTGGATACGGATCAAGAGTCTGCTCAGCTGCTGAATATTCCAACAACAAACGAGGCTCCACTCTCACCCATAACTGAAGAAGCCTATGCAGCAAACATGAAGATGATAAGCAAATCTAACGTTGTAGTGATAACCCCGACCCAGTTTGGTGACGGAAATCTACGTAATCTTGAAGCTGCAGAAACGGTTCTGAAAAAAGGAATACCAATTATCCTCTTGGAAGATGGACCCATTGAAGAGAGGGACTTCACCAAGGGCAAAGCCACAAAATATTGGGCATCACTCAAAAACAACGGCGCCATAACCGTGAAGAACAACTGTGAACTTCTTCAGTTACTTGACAAATTAGAGAAGGAGCACAATGAGAAGTCACCGAAAAAGGGAAACTAATCCAGTGAAGTATGATTGAAGATGAAGAAAACAAAACTGTTACACACATCTCTTTCTGGAAAAATTAAACACGCTTTTATTCGCTCATTAAATCAGTGAATACTGTTTATGGTGAACACTTTGAGACAAAAAGGACCACTATTCATTCTGCCTTGGAGATGCACACAAGCTTGCACTAGCAGTTGTCTGCACTGCGGCTTCGCATCTAATCCCCCAGCCTCTGACGCCCTCGGAACCGAAGAAACCATGCGCATCGTGGACGAAATCTACGAGTTTGGGGCAACGTATCTAGGATTAAGCGGTGGAGAACCCCTTCTGCGAAAGGACCTCCCCGAAATAATAGGCTACGCCAAGAAGATTGGGTTGAACGTAAGCCTCATAACCAACGGCTACCATGTTGACGGCAAAATCTTCGATAACCTAGTTAGACACGACGTTCGCGTTTCATTGAGTGTCGACGGAGCTGAAGAAATCAACGACGCCATACGAGGAAAGGGTGCATACGCAAAAGCCGTTTCAGCTATGGAAAAAACCTCTGAAGCGGGGCTACTGGACTGTCTTGTGGCAACCCTTACAAACGTTGATGCAAACCGCAGCAACGCCACAGCCGAAGACATGGAGCACGTCATCCAACTGGCTGAAAAACATGGCGCCCGCTGGGTGGTGATTCACGGCTTCATTCCATTCAACCGAACAAAAGAGCATCTCGCCAAATCTCCCTCACCACAACAGTATGAAAAGATTTTTAACCAAATTTACGATTTGCGGCTGAAGTATTACGGAAAACCTGAAGTCAACGTGTATTGCCCATTCTTCGCTCGCATCGCCAAGGAGCGAGAAATGCCTGACTTTGATTACTGGTTCAACAACGTTTTCCTTGGCAAGTGCTCCATCGCTGGCAAATACATGAGTGTAATCGAAAACGGGGACTTAATCCCCTGCAGCTTCAACGACCACATCCGATTGGGAAACACTCAGGATAAGTCGTTGAAGCAAATCTGGGATGAACACCAAGCATCAGAATTCACTAGCAAGCTCAGGGACCGGAGTAACCTTAAGGGCAAATGCGGGGTCTGCGAGTACAGAGAAATCTGCGGCGGATGCAGAACCAGAGCAGAGATGTACACTGGAGATATTTTCGCTTCTGACCCAGCATGCAGCTATGTGCCTAAACTGTTGCGGGAGAAATGATTGAGTGACTGTTTCACATCTAATTTAGGCTTTTTCTTTCAGTTATGCTAAAAAAACCTTGACTGCATCGATTTATGATTCAATTTTATAGTCAACTCCTTAGTCAAGAAAATTTGACTAACACATGGGCTGGTTGGTCAAGAAACTTTTACAAAAATCCTTTTATTAACTACTCACCACGTAAACAACGTTGGAGCCCCCTAACATGAATAATACCACGCTCGTTATGTTAGTACATTCTACTAGGGAAATCAACATCACAAAAACGGTACCCAAAACCGTAGTTGCTCCTGCATTAACTCAAAACTAGATAGAAGAACGAGGGACGCAGGGGCTCCAACACTACAAGCCCGGTTAACCAAAAAATATGGGTTGAAGAAAAAGGAGTGTGAACAAACGTGAACGAAAGACCCCTCTTGTATATGATGACATGGAGATGTACAAGAGCCTGCAACTATAATTGTTTGCATTGCAGTTTCGGCTCCAACCCCGTCGGCATCAACGAAATCGACACCAAAGGCGGAATGAAAATTGTCGACGAACTTCACGAGATGGGAACAAAATGGTTTGGACTGAGCGGCGGAGAACCGCTGGTAAGGAAAGACATTTTCAAGATTATTGAACATGCGAAAAGCCTTGGCATGAACGTGAGCCTCATAACCAACGGCTACTACGTCAAAGGGCGAATACTTGACAAGCTAATCCGAAACGAAGTTATGACCGCGGTGAGCCTTGACGGAAAAGAAAAATCGCACGATTACATCCGCGGCAAAGGCGCCTACGCAACAGCCCTTCAAGCTATGGAGAAGCTGTCTGAGGGCGGAATTTTTGACTGCATCGTAAGCACCCTGAACAGTCGCAACTGCTCAGAAGTGGATCATGTAGCCCAGATGGGAGACAAGTTTGACGCTACTCGGGTGGTTTACCACAACTATATCCCTGTTGGCAGAGCTGAGGAGCATCTGGAGTTGGCTCCCACCCCGCAACAGTATGAAACTACCCTGAACCGAATCTACGATTTGATGCAGGATTACAAAGGGAAACTCGGCGTTAACGTGTATTGCCCATTCTTTGCCCGAATCGCAAAACAGCGGGGAATGCCCGACTTCGATAACTGGTTCAACAACGTGTTTCTTGGACAGTGCTTCATCGGCGGCAGATACATCGGGTTGCTAGAAAACGGGGACACTCGACCCTGCGGCTTCAACGAAGGCTATCGCATGGGCAACATCAGAGACAAGTCGATGAAGGAAGTCTGGACTGACATGCAAACGTCTGAGTTCACGCGTAAGCTCAGGGACAGGAGTAATCTGAAAGGAAAATGTGGCGTCTGCGAGTACAGAGAAATCTGCGGCGGATGCAGAACCAGAGCAGAAGTCTACACTGGCGACTTGTTCCAGTCTGACCCAGCATGCAGTTACGTGCCTAAACTGTTGCGCGAAAAATAGGTAGACTATTTTTGGGTTTTTTCTGCGAATTCCCATGCGACATTGGCTTTCCAGAGGTCTCCAAGTTCGGTTATTGTGATTTCTTTTTCGGTTATTTCGATTAATCCCTTTTCTTTCAGGCGTTTCAGCTGTTCAGGGTATACGTCTTCTGGGAGCTTCCCGAATCTTTCCTTGAATTCCAGTTTGTCTACGGGTAGTCGCAGGTAAAGCTTTGTCATCACCTTTCTCATCATCTCCTCGTCCGTGGATTTCGAGAGTTTTGCAATCGGAAATCTTCCTTCCTGAACAGCAGCAACATAATCACTCGACAACTCGATGTTAGAGTAAGAAAACCGTTGAAGGTAGCCCATGAAGCATCCTGCTACTGTAGTTAGTATGCCTGCCCAAGGCCATCCGTTTAGGCAGTTTTCTTTGGCGTGCCATGGTTCTCGGGAGTAGCGGTCATGACCAATCGGCTTGTAGCCTGCCTCTTTGAATAGTTCGTACGCGGCAACGTACATTTGTTTCTCCAGTTCTGGGTCTGCCTGAGGCGGAACCTTTCCTTCTTGTAGCTGTTTATACAGGACTGTTTCGGGGTAAACTTCTAGGCAGTATGCATCAACTTCTGCGTCTAATTCGATTGCCGTCTTCACTGTGTCGATCCAGCTTTCCAGTGTTTGCCCTGGAATGCTGTACATTATGTCGATGCAAACGCAGAGTCCAAGTTTTCGGGCGAGCCGGACTTCCTCTTTTACGTGTTCTGCGCTGTCCGGCAGATTCAGCATCCTTCGGAGTTTGTCGTCGAAGGTTTGGGCTCCCATGTCCACTTGGAAGACGCCATAGTCTGCGGCTGCAATTAGTTTGTCTTTGGAGAAGCTTCTGGATGAGCCTGTGATTTTGATGAAGTAGTCGTCTACTGTGTTGAAGTTTTGTTCGCAGAATCCGATGAGGTCAAACATCTGGTCTTTGGTCATGAGGCTTGGGGTTCCTCCGCCCAACACGATTTCGTCGAATTCGCTGGTTTGGACGTACTTTGTTTCGGCGTACATCATCAGCTCCTTTTTTAGTGCCTTGAGGTATGGCTCCATCTTGGAGTTGGAGTAAGGGTTGTTTGGGTAGTAGCAGAAGGTGCATCTGGAGTCACAGAAGGATATCCACGGCTGGAGCTCCATCACCTTGTTGGATGTGTTCTCGGTTGACAGAAACTCCATGAATTCCTTGTATGTTTCAGGTGCAATGTCAGGATAATCTCGGAACGTGTAAGGAGGCCAGCTCTCCCTTGAGTCGTATTTGTTCTCGTTCTCTGTTTCAGCTGTAGATGATTTCATTTCGAATTTCCCCAGATTGGCGTTTTATAGAATAATTGCGAATAATATAAACTTGCGTTTTTCACCATTACCGCCAGAATGTTCTGACCATCCGGCATTTGCTGGCTCATAGCCTGTGCCCTAGAAGGAAAACCTTTTCTGTTCTTGGTTGCTTTTTCAGGAAAAAGACTGTTTTCAACAATCAACTGTTATTAGTCTCCTAATATGCAGTTGAACCGATTGTGTTTTGCTGGTTTTCACCCTTCTTTTGTAGATGACCGCGCCAACTGCGATTACAGTCCCACATACAGCAACTGTTGCCACTGTACCGGTGACCCAGTCCGAAGAAACAAACGACGCCGAAAAATCTATTTCTGAATAAACATAATCGAACTCAAGTTTTGCAGCCCACACCTCGCCATCATTAATGGTGGGGTCTCCTTTCCAGCCCGCAAAAACGTATCCGCCATCGCCGCTAGAACACACACCATATCCCCATATTGCTCCATAGGACCTATCCCACTCAACTGCAGGCGCCTCATCACCAGCATTAACAGAACAACAAGAAAAAACAAGCAAAAAGCAGATGATTGCTAATGTTATTAGTTTCATAAGCACAGGACCTTAATGTTTCTAATCCTCTGTTTAATATCGAACTGTTTTAACTGTAAAAGGATTTTTGTAAAGATTTCTTGACCAACCAGCCCATGTGTTAGTCAAATTTTCTTGACCAGCAACAATCGGTTCATGACTGTTTGTAGCAGTGGTTTGGAACAGCGTAACTTATAATAAAACTTAGTCCATTGAACAACTGTGAATACTATGCCTAAGAAGCTTACTTACTCGGAAGCGGGCGTGGACAGGGAAACACGGGCAAAATCCAAGCAGGCTCTCTCAATGTTGAAGAAAACCTACACGCTGGGCAAATGGGGAAAAGTTGTTCAGCTGCCATACGGAAACATCTTTCTTACTGGCGACCACTACCTAGACCTCGTCATCGAAGGCGTCGGAACCAAAGTGTTGTTAGCACAGCTGGCAGACAAATATGACACCATCGGAGTGGACGGGGTTGCCATGGCAGTCAACGATGTGATACGTTCAGGCGCCACTCCCTTAGCTTTGGTTGACAACTTCCACGCTCACGTTTCTGACCCCGACTTGGTTCGGGAGTGGCTGAAGGGCATAGTTCAAGGCGCAGAGGAGTCGGATTGCCCAGTTCCAGGAGGCGAAATTGGAGACGTGGCATCCATCATAAAAGGGCTAACAGAGGGAAAAGGCTTCGACCTTATTGTCGCCAGCGTAGGCGCCGTCGATAAGGAGGATGTGATTTCTGGGCGAGACATCAAGCCGGGCGATGTTGTTGTGGGTTTGAGAAGTTCGGGTGTTCACAGCAACGGCATATCGTTGGTGAGGAAGGTCCTTTTCAAGGAGTGGGGAGGAAAATACGAGCCCTTCGACGTTCCCGACGGGTTCGATAGAGAAATCGTTTACGAGGCGCTGGAGCCCACGCAAATCTATGTTAAACCATTCCTAGAGGCAACTGAAGAGGTTGAGGTGAAGGGCGCTGTTCACGTTACTGGGGACGCCTACGTCAAGTTTAATCGGTTAATGAAATACTCCAGAGGAATCGGATTCGAGTTCACCAATTTTAAGCCGCAGCCAATCTTCGGGCTCATCCAACAGGTAGCCCCGGAGGTTGGAGGCGTTATAACAGACGAGGAGATGCTGAAAACCTTTAACATGGGATGGGGCTTCGCCGTGGTCTTAGACAAAGACGATGAGGATGACGCCATTGCAGTCTTTGAGAACTGTGGTGTTGAAGCTGAACGAATCGGAAAAGTAACCGGTTCAGAGAAGATTGTTGCAAATTACAAAGAGAGAAAGTTGCAACTGAAGTAGTGGTATTGAATGTGATTTCTTCGGTTTAGTTGTTGTTAGCGTAAAGGTTATATAGGTGGTTGGATAATCCATCCATGTGTTAAGGGGTTAACCACAAGGGAGCAGACTTTGGAAAGTGATCATGTTCAGCGATGACATGAGGGTTTTCATTTTTTCCCACCCCCACTTTCCAGAGTCCAACCAACACAAACCCAAAACCAACCTGACCAAAATCTTGCGGGGTTTAACTGTTCATTTAAATTTTTAAATAGATAACATTTAAATTTTGATTTTTTTACTAACAATCATGATGTATCGCGCAAAAATCGAAGTCAGTCTCAAACCGGGGCACTCAGACCCGGAAGGAGAAATGACTGGACAATCATTAAGGGAACTGAAGTTTTCCGCCAAAAAAGTCAGCGTAAGCAAAGTTTACACCATAGTTTTTGAGGCAGAATCCAGAGAAAAAGCCGAGGCGACAGTAGAGGAGATGTGCCGTAGGCTCCTCGCCAACCCAACCAAGGACAACTACAGGTACCAGATTGAGGAAGTAAAATGAGCCGCTACCTCAAAAAAGATGTGCCCTTCGAACTTGTAGAAATAAACCTCAAAGATGCTGACGACAAGCAACTCATCCAAATCAGCAGGGAACTTGGAATCGCCCTGAACCTGAAAGAGATGAAGCTGGTCCAGAACTACTTCTCCAGAAAAAACCGTAACCCCACAGACGTGGAGATTCAAACCATTGGTCAAACATGGTCTGAGCACTGTTACCACAAAACCTTCAAAGGCGACATAACAACGCCAGAAGGCGAAATCCACAGCCTATTCAAAACTTTCATCGCCAAAGCAACTAAGGAACTGGCTCCATCATGGTGTGTTTCAGTGTTTGAGGACAACGCTGGAATCGTAGAGTTTGAAGGCGATCAGGTTATCGCCGCAAAGGTTGAAACCCACAACCACCCTTCCGCAATCGAGCCGTTTGGGGGAGCAGCCACGGGAACAGGAGGCGTAATAAGGGACGTACTAGGGGTTTGGGCTGACCCCATAGCATGCACAGACGTGCTCTGTTTCGGTCCACTAGACTACGATTATGACCGGCTTCCTGCCGGAACCAAACATCCACGATACGTTTACCGCGGAGTGGTCGCAGGCATAGGATGCTATGGAAACAACATGGGAATCCCAACCGTTAACGGAGCCATCCACTTCGATGAAAGCTACGCCGGCAACGTGGTGGTCTACTGCGGATGCATAGGGATTTTGCCCAAAAACAAGTTTGTGAAATCCACCAAAGTGGGGGACGTAGCGCTTCTGGTGGGCGGAGAAACCGGAAGAGACGGAATCCACGGCGTCACCTTCGCCTCGGCAGAGTTAACCAAGGAGTCCGAGGACGTTTCCAGACCCGCAGTCCAAATCGCAAACCCAATCGAAGAGGAAAAAGTGAAGCGGGCAATCGTAAAACTGAGAGACGCGGGGTTGGCATCAGCTATAACTGACATAGGCGGAGGCGGAATCTCCTGTGGAACCGGAGAGATGGCTGAACGGTCAAACCTCGGAATTCACGTTTACCTAGAAAAGATTCCGCTTAAGTATCAGGGCTTGGAGCCATGGGAAATCTACGTCTCTGAATCGCAGGAGCGGATGCTGCTGTCGGTTCCAGAGAAGAACCTGAAGAAAGCCTTGGAAGTTTTTGAGAACGAAAACGTCAAAGCATCACCCATAGGCAAATTCACGGACGACGGAATCCTCACAGTCACCTATCAGGGGCACAAAGTCGCGGAACTGGACATCAACTTCGTGTTCAATCCTCCCAAGTTCAGGGGCACCGCAGAATGGAAACCGCCCAAACTTGAAGAACCCAGTTTTCCTGAGCCAAAAGACCTAGCCAAAGAGATTTTTGGGGTACTTTCTCTGCCCAACATCGCCAGCAAAGAATCGGTGATAAGAACCTACGACCACGAAGTGAAAGGAAACACGGCGCTGAAGCCGCTGCAAAGCAGGTATGGCGGACCAAACGATGCCGCTGTGCTTAAACCGCTCACGAATTCGTGGAAGGGTGTAGTCGTTTCCTGCGGAATGAACATCAACTACGGCAAAATCGACCCCTACTGGATGGCAGCCTCAGGCATAGACGAGGCGATAAGAAACAACGTTGCGGTTGGAGGAAGAAGAATTGCCCTGCTCGACAACTTCACATGGGGCAACCCCGAAAAACCCGACCGCCTAGGCTCACTAGTCCGCGCATGCCGAGCCTGCTACAAATACGCCAAAGGCTTCCAAACCCCATTCATTTCAGGAAAAGACAGCCTCTACAACGAATCCCCCCTCGGACCAGTCACACCCACACTCCTAATCACCGCCATCGGAGTAACCCCAGACATACGCAAAATAGTGTCCATGGAACTGAAGCAGCCCGGAAACCCAGTTTACATGGTCGGCGAAACCTACCCCGAGCTGGGAGGCAGCCACTACTACAAACTCAAAGGATTCCTAGGAAAAACTGTTCCAAAGGTGAGGGTGGCGCAGGCAAAACAAACAATGGATTCTATAACCGAGGCAATTGACTCATCGTATGTAAGGGCGTGCCACGACCTGTCTGAGGGAGGCTTGGCGGTTGCGTCTGCGGAGATGGCTTTCAGCAGCGGACACGGGCTGGAGCTGGACTTGAGGAAGGTGCCGAGAAGCAAAGAAGCATTCAGAAACGATTCGGTTCTCTTCTCAGAGTCGAACAGCAGATTTTTGGTGGAAGTCGCAGAGAAACGCAGAAACGAATTTGAATCTCTAATGAAGGGTGTTGCCTGCGCTGAGGTTGGCAGAGCCAAAAAGGATGGAGTTCTTTCGGTTAACGGCTTAGATGGAAAACAGGTGGTTCACGCCGATTTGGAGAAGCTGAGGAGAAGCTGGAAGGGAGTCTTAGGAGGGTAACTGCATGAAGGTAGAGGACATCCGCGTCTGCGTCATGAGGGTCGGCGGAACAAACTGCGACGCCGAAACAAAAAGATCATTCACTGAGCTGGGAGCCAACGCCGAAGTTGTTCATCTTAACGAAGCGGTGAAAAAGGGCAGCCTTCTCGACTATGATGCTCTGGTGTTTCCGGGCGGATTCTCTTACGGCGACTACGTTCGGGCTGGAGCAATATGGGCTACGGGAACCCTGACAAAGCTTCGCAAAGACCTGAAAAGCTTTGTTGAGGAGGGAAGACCGATTTTGGGAATCTGCAACGGCTTCCAAGTTCTAGTAGAGGCAGGTTTGCTTCCCGCCTTCGAGGGAATCAGCGAGTACCCAGAAGCAACCTTGGCAACAAACATTCCGATTGGTTACCGCTGCAGGTGGATTCATCTTAAACACGAAAACTCTGGAAACTGTATCTTCACCAAAAACATTCCCAAAGATGAAGTGTTACACATTCCTGTTGCACATGGAGAGGGACGGTTTCTGTTCTCCAAGAAAAACGAAACAAAATATCTAGAAAAGCTGTACGACGCCGACCAGCTGGTCTTCAGATACTGCACCAAAGAAGGCGAATACGCAGACGGAGAGTTCCCAGCGAATCCTAACGGTGCATTCCACGACATAGCAGGCATATGCAACCCCGCAGGAACAGTTTTCGGTTTGATGCCACATCCCGAGCGAGCGTTTTATGGCTGGCAGCTGCCTGACTGGACAAAAACAGAAACGGTGCCAAAGTATGGAGACGGAAAACAGGTCTTCAAGTCTATGATAGAATACTTAACGAAACGATTCTGAAAGAATTAAAATTACCTGCAAGTTTTCAGCTTATCTTGAACCGCTTGTGCATATAGTTGAAATGTATTCCCGTCAACTTGTAATTGCTTTTTCCGTTCTTCAACATAAACAAAATGCATCAGATAACTTATAGAATTTTTTACGATTCTTGCTAGTTCTAGGGTTTGTTTGAAAAATGTCTCTTCTGTCATGTTCTCCTCGTTTTCTATGTCTTGAAATTTTCTAATATTAACAAATCTGTGGGTTAAAGCATTTCGTGTTTTTCGTAGCTTACTATATGGACCATTTTCAAAATCGCGATATACATCAAATAGTGCATTAAGACTGGTGTTCATTGTAGCCCCAATTCTTTTTCGAACGGTTTTAGTTTTCCAATCTGAATACCATATTTTTCGAAAAGTTACGTTTCGTTCATCAATCCTCAAGCCTAAATAATCATTTATAAAACATGCAATCTTATCTAAGATATTATAGAAACTCTTGAATGATTCTTTAATCAACTGAACATATATATTATGTACACTATAATCAAAGGTATCAATGATTTTCACGTTTCTATCTACAAAATTCAAGTTCAGCCCTTTATATTGTGAAAGAATTAGCAGAAATCTTGCAGTAATATAATCTTGTTTAATTTGATTCAGGTATGATGATAAACGGAGATAATGGTCACTCTTTGCGGGAACAAGCATTTGTTTAATTACTAATGTATCCCCAATAGCGGCATCACATTTCTTGCAAACACCACAAATGTTCAAGTAGAGTCCATGTTCCAAACAAAATTCTATTAGATATCTCTCAAATTTTGACCTTGCTTTGATTTTATAACCTGGAAATTTTGACGGATTGTCTAAAATCTTTTTGTCAGGTAAGTTTTTCTCAATAGCACCTAAATATTTTGAGAATACGTCAACAGCTTCGGGATTTACTCCTAATTGTAAGCCTTTAGATAAACAAGCGTGGGCTTCTAACAGGTATGTTATTTGATGCTCGCCTGCTATTCCAGCATAAGAACACAATGCTACTCCTTTATTAGCGAGAGTCATTCCATGATCTGGTTTGCGCTTTATGGACTATTCATAGCAGTCCAAAGCATCTAACACCCTACCTAATGTATCGTAACAATTTGCAAGATTTGTTAAGATTTGTGAAATGAACATGGCGCCTTGTGGGGCATATTCAAGTGCCATTCTGAAGTAAAATTTTGCTTTGTTCAATTCGGTCTCTTTGAACATGCTAAAACAGGGATCTTTCGTCATTTTGAACTGAAAAAGAACATAATAGCCGTTGGCAAGGTTATAATATGCAGCTGGTGCATATGCGCTTTGAACTATTTTTTTGAAATCTTTTTGGAGTAACTTAACACCTTCATTAACTATCTTTTCATCTCTCAGAGCACATCCACAATCTATCAAAATGCCACTAACAAAATAAGACACAACATAGTGCGAATCTAGACTTCTTAACTTTTCAGCAACATTTAATGCACCCTCAAAATCTTCACTATTCATCTTCTGCGCGGCTTCGTCAACAAGATCTTTTAGTAAGTTCATATTCATTTGACGTTCCCCCTCACCAATAACATAGATTTATGGTTGATAATAAGCAATAACTGATATTTTACACTAGCACCTAAAAAATAACTAGAGGTTTCTCAGTTCTGCTAGTCGCGGCAGTCCGGTTCTGGCGCCCATCTTTGCTATGCACTTGGAGGCAACAAGGTTTCCCAGTTTTCCACATTCAAACAGGTCTTTTCTTTTGGTTAATCCGTACAGGAAACCTGCGCAGAAGGCGTCTCCAGCGCCGGTCGTGTCAACAACATCCACCTTGTATGCCTCAATCAGGTGGCTTTCCTTTCCGTCGGTGATGTAGCAGCCCTGTTTGCCGAGCTTAACCGCAACTATGTCAGCACCCAATTTTGTGAGTGTCTTGGCGCCTTCTCTGTAATCCTGTCCTGTAAGCTGCTTCACTTCTATGCCGTTGGGAAACATGACGTGACATTTTTTGATTATCGGCTTCAATGTATCCAAGCCTTTTCTTGCGTATATTGCTCCGGGGTCAAAGCTGACTTTGACGCTGGAAAGCTGCTCCAGAAGCTGGTTTTGGGCGTTGAAGGGTTTCTCTCCAACAAACGATGCCAGATGCAGAAACCCTGTGCCAGAAACGTAGCCTAAATCGATGTCCCTGAAGTCTATCTGGTCGTTGACTCCCGGGTCAACATACAAGGCTCTGTCCCCCTCTGGGTCAATAAATCCCATAACCGAGCCGCTTCTGCCACGCTCCGAAACCGCTATGCCGTTAACGTCAACGCCATCTCTCCTGAACTCATCCAACAGAAGCTTCCCTTCTTGGTCCGAGGCAACCTTCCCAATGAACCCTGTTTTAAGTTCGAGCCTAGCTAAGCCCACAACAGTGTTGGCTGCTGAGCCTCCAGCAGACTCCTTGACGTTTAACACGGCGCCTTCCTCCTCTTCTTTGGCGATTATGTTGACATTGAAGAGTTTGTCCATGTTGAGGGCGCCGAAGCCTACAACGTTGAATGTCATTGGAACAGCCTCCGCAGGTGTATCTTGTGCTTTCCCAGTTTTCCGCCATAATTTCCTGCAGAAATCCTGACAACCCCCTCAACTTCGCTTGCGCTTTGGACGCCCGCCTTAATGGCTTTCTCAACTGCCTTCATTGAGGTTCCGTTGATTACAATCTCGGGAATGTACTTGACGCCGTCAGGAACCTTCGACTCGTTTCCTAACTTCTTCCTTAATGTTGGGCAGTATGGATGATTGGTGGTGGGACCGATAAGCGGAAAGTTGGTTTCAGGCTTCGAACCCGCAGAGCAGACGTCAAACGGTGTTATGACTCCCGGAACCTGATGAATAGCATCCAACGCTTTTTTTCCAGCCTCCATGACTGCCTGTTTGGTTTTGCACATGAACCAGAAGTTGGCGCCCATAACGCCCCTAGCGTAACCCAGTTCACGTTCTATCAGAAAATCGGCGACCATCAAGGGAACAACAATCATGCTTCGCCCGTAACGCTTTTCTGTCCATTCGAATCCGTCGCCGCAGTGACCAACCCGCATCATCATCCCCATTTTCCCATCAGCCTCAGGTAGGGCATCAAAGACTGCAGTGAACGGCTTCACAAGAATGTCCTGCCGTATCCGAAACGACAGCTCAGCCTCAAACTTCTTCACAGACGCCTCCAGAGGCTTGTTTTCGTCGATTCCTCCCCAGAACTGCAGAACTGCGCCTCGTCGTTCATCCGGCGTCTCCGTCTTGTTTAGGTATTTTTCGATGCCTCCCTCGATTCTGCCGATAACTATCGACGGCGTGGCTGTGGCGTCCTCAGCAGCTTTCATTAAAACTTCTTGGTGTTCTGCGGTGACTACCACTCTGGAGACTATTCCGTCGAAAGCTTCCGCGTAGATGTCTTCGATTTCAGCCTTCAATCACAATCCCCCTTCATATGTTTACCCTAACTTTCCTATAGCCTCTCCCCTCACAGTCTTCCTGAAAACGCTGCTCTCCCTCTTCAGCCGCTCAACGTTACCATCGGTTACACGCTCAACCTGAGGAAAACCGGAGGCAAACACCCCTGACATATGCGCACGCAAACTTGGAGAAACACAAAACTTCTTCAGTCCCGACGGACTCCATTCTTCAACCAGTCTGAATGCTCCCTCTTTTCCTTGTCTGCTGAAGGCTTCTGCGAGAACAGACGTTACAGTGGTGTCGCCTGAAAGCGCAACAACGTCAGACTCCCGCACAGCATAATCGTTTCCGTTGAAGGAGACAGATAGTCCCCCATTTTCTCTAACCAACTGTAGTGGCGGAACATCGGTTATGCTGTCGCCCACATACATCACCCGGTCAAGGCTGCACCCCAGCTTCTCCACGATGTCCTGCACAGCTTTCGCCTTCTCTGAGCCGCCAACAGGATTAACCTCCACCAGCATCCTGCCCGACTCCAACTTTGGAAGTGTCTGCCAGAAAATCTCATCCAACCGCCGCACAGTCTCTTGGTCTCTCCGGGAAAAGTCGTTAACGGAATCGGCGTTTTTTGGGATTTCAATCATGGACAACGCCGCCATCTCTTTTTGGAGTTCTTTTAGCCTCTCAGTTTCTTCCTCGTCTATGCTGTATTTGTCTATGTTCAGGCGGGTGCAGTAGCAGGTTTCAAAGGGGAAACCGGTCACCGTGCACAATGCAGAGATGTAGTGTTCGTAGCTGGTGCTAACGATGAAGGAGGGCATAAGCTTCCGGGCAAACGTTAATGTGTATTTGGCGCCGGGAACCAGCAGAACGTTTCTGGAGGAAAAGTCTGTTATCTTTTTGTCTGTGGCGCCGAATGCCTTCAGGAATGGAAGAATCAGCCGCAGCGTGTCCCCAGCCTTGTACCCGGGCTTCCTGACAACATCCGCGAGAACATCATCATACTTGCTAATCAGCGAAAAGAAGCTGTCCCCATCCGGGACAAGGCTGCTTGTCAGTTCAAAGGCGTTGTCGTTTTTTGAGATGGGTCCCTCGCAGTCGGTTACGAAAATTCTCGGATTCTTTTGGGACGCTTCTGCCTGCATCAGCGCCTCCTCAACTCTTCCATGTGTTTTGTGCTTTGTTCGATATGCTTTTTCGCTGCGATGTCGCTTCGGTTCCACAGCGCCCCGCCTTTAATCGCTTCTATGCCATCTAGGGACTTTTCTCTTGCCGCCTCAATATCATCTCCTATACCGACAACAGCGACGGTGCGGGAACCAAGTGCAAAGTTTTCTCCATCCCTCAGCTCCATGGAACCCGGATAAACCCGTATACTGTCATCCTTTTCTGCCAGCTTCTGTGCTTCCGTCAAATCCACGGCGGCGTCAACTTCTGTCTTGTCCACACGGTCAGGAAAAACTGTTGCGTAGCCGCCATAGCTCGACGGAACCTTGTATGTCACCACGGTTGCCTTGTCCACAAAGTTGACTTTTCCAAGGTTTCCGTCCCGCATGTTGTAGCACACCTCAACGAAGTCATCCTTCAGTATGGGCAGCACATTCATTATCTCCGGATCGCCGGGTCTGCTGTTAATCTCAAGAATTTTTGGTCCTTTGTCTGTGTGGATGAAGGCGACGTACAGTGGGATTCCCCGCAGCTCAGGGTTGCTTCCTCTTCCCCTCAGCTCCCCGAAAACCCTGTTAACAAGTTCGATTTCCTTTTCTCTGTCCCCTGCAGTCAGGAACGGAAGTATGTCGCCTGCGTCTTTGTAGGCGCCCATCCCTCCAGTGTTAGGTCCATTGTCGCCGTCGAAGGCTCGCTTGTAGTCTCGGGTGTCAGGTAGGGGAGCCAAACGTTTTCCGTCGCAGAATGCTTGGAAGCTGGATTCTTCGCCTTCAACCTTCTCCTCGATTATCACTGGACCATGCTCATAGTTGGAGAGGAAATGCTCGAAAACATGTTCTGGGGTGTTGAAGTGGTCGCCCCACACTCCGACGCCCTTTCCCGCAGTTGCCCGGTCAGGCTTCACCGCAACCTTGTTGTTGAGTTCTTTCAGCCATGCGTAAACGCTTTTTTTGACATGTGTTGTGCTGCTGTAATCTTTTGGGTCGAAAACTTTGAATCGGGGGTTAACTTCTGGCGCAACCTTCTGGAACAGCTGCCTTTGGGCTATTTTGCTTGCTTCTATGGCGTACTTTCTGGTTGGGCATATCATCTGTATCCCTGTCTTTTTTTCGATTGTATCTCGTACGCCTGCGATGATTGGCTTTTCGGGACCCACAATTCCGAAGTCTATTTGGTCGCGGTGTTTCTTGACGAACTTTGTAATTCTATCCAAGTTGAAGTCTGAGATAACCGTGTGTTTTTCGGCATACTTCAGGTTGAAGGGGTTCTTCTGTTTGTCAACAACGTAAAGTTTTGGGGCGTATTCTTCGCTGCGGATGAAGGCGTCTATCATTGCGGCTGCTCTTGAGCCGTAGGAAACCACTAGGATGCCTACTTTTTCCATTAAGCCTCACCTGAATATGATTGGATACAGACCGGTTATTGTGGTTAGTTGATGGCGGTCTCGTATATTCTTCCTTTTTCGTTGTATCCGTTCGCGAATCGTTCCTTCATTTCGTCTGCCAATCGTTGAGCCGTGGGTGTGGGATACTTGCCGGTGATGCAGCCCAAACACAGGTCTTCTCTGTTCATGCCAGTGGCTTTGACTAGTCCCTCAACTGATTGGTAGTTCACTGCGTCGGCGCCCACTATCTTCGCAATCTCTTCAGCCTCGTATCGTGACCCTATTAGCTCCCTGTATGTTGCCATGTCAACGCCGTAGAAGCATGGACCAATGATTCGGGGGAAGGTAATGAAGAGATAAATTTTGTTTGCACCCATTTTGCGCAGCTTGTCAACCACAACCTTGGTGGTGTCGCCTCTGACTATGCTGTCATCCACAACCGCAACATTTTTTCCCGCCAGCTTATGGTCAACAATGTTGATTTTCCGGTCTATGGTGTTGAAACGTTCATCCGGAAGAAGAATGAAGGCTCTCTCTGCCACATACCTGTGCCTTCTGGACGCTCTTTCCCACCTTATTCCCGTCAACTCATGGTAACCGAAGGCAGCATCGTTGCCAGTTTCAGGCATGGACATAATCATGTCTACTTTGCTTGTGGTCTCAGGGTATTCCCAAGCAAAGTTTCTCCCAAACTGCTCCCGAACCTCGTAAACGTACCTGTCCCCCAGTCTGGAGTCTGGCCTAGCGAAGTAGGCGAACTCGAAGGCACACAATGCCCGTTTTTCGCTGTGAACCAGCTGGTTCCGGGTGAATCCGTCCTTTGAGGCGACCACGAGTTCTCCTGGGTTTACCTCAAAATCGAATTCGAAGCTGTTGATGTCTAATCCCACGGTTTCCGAGGAGACCGCGCAGGTTTTTCGGTTTCTGCTGCAGCCGCAGCATAGGGGTCGTATTCCGTGGGGGTCTCGGAAGGCGAACAGGTCTCCTTTTTCGGTTAGTCCAGCCACGGAGAAGGCGCCTTCCATTTCTTTCATGCATCTTTTGACCGAGGAGGTAAGGTCACGTTCTTTTCCGCCTCGTAGGAGCTTTCTGGATATTAGCTCCGCGTCGTAGTTGAATCTGAAGTTGGGGTATTCCTCTCTGATTTCCCGTATTATTTGTGGGGTGTTAACTATGTTGCCGTTGAATGCTATGGCGATTTGTTTTTCGCCCCGTTTCTCGAGGATTGGCTGGGTGCTTTTCACTAGCGATTGGTAGTCGGTTCCTCCAGAAGTGGTATATCGTACGTGCCCCAATCCGACTGGCCCAGAGAGTCTTGTTAGCCAATCTTGGATAGATTCCTTCTGTATTTTCGGAACCAAGTCCAAGTCTTTGTGGCTGTGGAATGTTCCGTCAAAGGTGAGGAAGCCGTGGGATTGGTGACCGCGGTGATTCTGGGCTCTTAGCCCCCAGTAAAGGTAGGGGAACACGGGTCTGTTTTCAAAGTTTTTTGCCCCGAAGACCCCGCATTCCTCTTTTAACTGTTCTAGCATATTTTTCACTATGGATATGTCCTATTTATCAAGTTTTAGTACAATTTTAACGCAAAACATGTGGGGCGAAATTTGCTGTTCAGGGTCGTGAACGAATTGTTTGCGTTGCAGAGAGGCTGGGTTGGTATGATTTTGTGGTTATGGCTGTGTTGTGCGTATTATCGTAAGGTATATATTAATTGTTGTTGTTAGCCTTTCGTCAAGGTGTTTTTATGAGGAACATCATGGTTAATGGTTCGAAACGGACGCCTCTTGAGAAACAGCAAATCGAAATTGTTGAAAGGAAAGGCGTCGGTCATCCCGACTCGATGTGTGACGCTATAATGGATCAGGTGTCAGTGGGGCTGAGCAAAGCCTATCTTGAAAAGTTCGACACCATACTGCATCATAACGCCGACAAATCGCTGCTGGTCGCAGGTAACATTGAATGCAAATTCGGTGGCGGAGTCGTCAACGATCCCATGCTTCTTATTTTCGGTGACAGGGCAACCTTTGAGGCTAATGGTGAAAGCATACCTGTCGAGGAGATTGCCATCCAGACAGCCAAGGATTGGTTGAAGGAGAATCTGCGATTTGTTGACCCAGAGGAGCATATGCGGTATCAGGTGGAGTTGAAGCCTGGTTCTCAGGGGCTCACCGACATATTCAAGAGAGAGGCGTGCATGATAGGCGCTAACGACACTTCAGCGGCTGTGGGGTACGCTCCTATGACGCGCACAGAAACGATGGTTTTGGAAACGGAGCGTTACGTGAACTCTAAGGAGTTTAAGAAGCGGTTTCCTGTAAGTGGGGAAGACGTTAAGGTTATGGGCTACAAGAACGGCAACGTCTTGAATTTGACTATTTGTAACGCATTTGTTGACCGGTTTGTTTCTGACGCGAAAGATTACATGCGCAAAAAGGCTGAGATTGTGGCTGATGTACAGGAGTGGACGAACAAGAAGGCTGCCTTTGACAAGGTTAACGTTTACATCAACACTTTAGATGTTGATGACCGTGGCGTTGACGGGCTGTTTTTGACTGTGCTGGGAACCTGCGCTGATGGCGCGGATTCTGGTCAGGTCGGAAGAGGCAACAAAGTCAACGGCGTAATCTCGCTGAATCGTCCCATAGGAACTGAGGCTGCGGCGGGAAAGAACCCTGTCAGCCACGTTGGAAAAATCTACAACGCCTTATCTCACCGGATTGCAAGAAGCATCTGCAACGAGGTGCCTGAGGTGGCGGAAACCTGTGTTTGGCTTCTCAGCCAAATCGGAAAACCGATAGACCAGCCGGCAATAGCTGCTGCGCAGGTAGTCATGAACGACGGATGCGCCCTCAAGACGGTGCAGAGCAGAATAACCGAAGTCATCGACGCAGAACTAGCCGAAATAGAAGACTTCTGCAAAAAACTGACCTATGGAAAAATCTCAGTCTGGTAAAACGCCAGACTCTCCACTTTCCCCCTTTTCTATACCCCGTTTTTGTTGTTGCTTGGAAAAACAGAAAAAAGACTGTTTTCAACAATGAAGTATTATTAGGAGCCTAATAGAGGAAGCGTGTTTAAAACATTTTATATGAAAGTTGTTTCCACTAAGCAGATAATGGGGTTTGCGGTTTGGTTGAGCGTCGGACTGACTTGTGTGGCTGTGTTTTTGAGATTCAGGAGGGCATCATGGTTTGTGTTAAGCGCTGTAAACGGCACAGCAGACCCAAGCGGAAGCGTCCCTTCAGATCCAAAGCCGAGTGCGTGAGACCCTGAACGGCTGGTATCAGAGCTTTTTTTAATGTGAGACAAAATATACACTTAACGGACACAAACAAAAATGACTGAGCAGAGCCTCCTTGACTTCTTTGGCAAACCAGAAAAACAGAAACAAAAAGAGGCGAAGCCATCGCCTCCGCCTGAAAAGGAGTCTCCACAGCTTCCACCTGAAGAGAAACATCCTCAACCAGAGCCGCAACAGAAACCTGAAGCAGATGTTTACCCTGATTACCCCGAGGACCTGCCCGCCTCATACATTGTATCCGTCACCTATAATGGAAAAAAGCAGCTTGCCACACTCAAACTGTATGAGCCCCGGTCCCAAAGAATCTACTTCTGGGACGACAACACCGGACACAAACCCTACTGCCTCACCAGCCTACCACCCAAGGAACTCGGGAAACTCGGCAGAGTAACAGGGCACAGTGGCTTCGACCACTTTGAGGTTATGGAAAAGTTTGACCCTCTGCTGGACAAGCAGGTGACGGTGACAAAGGTTGTGGCTAAGGACCCGCTGGCTATCGGCGGCAGGGCAAGCGGCTGCCTAAGAGACATAATCCCCGACGAATACCAGAAACTAACCGGCATAGAGGACCCCCCAAAAGTCTGGGAATCCTACATCCGGTATTATCAATCTTACATTTACGACAACAACTTGGCGCTGGGAATGCTGTACAAAATCCAGAAAGGAAATCTGGTGGCTGTGCAGGAAAAGACGTCGGAGGGAAATGTGAAGCAGATACTTAGCCTCTTCTCCGGAGTGTCCGAGGAGTTTCTGCAAAGCGTGAAAAAGTGGGCGCGTCTGCTGGAGTCGCCTGCCCCCGAATTCCGAAGAGTCGCCCTTGACATCGAAGTCAGCTCGTCAGTTGCAACCCGCGTTCCTGACCCCAATGAGGCTTCCCAGCCCGTGGTTTGTGTGGCATTGTACGGCTCAGACCAGAAAAAGCAGCTTTTTGTTTTAAGGCGCGAGGGAATCAGGATGGGCAATAAGAAACTGCCCCCAGACGCGATTGTCAAATACTTCGATGATGAGAAAGTGTTGCTTCAGGAACTGTTTGAGGCTCTTCGTGATTACCCGTTTGTTTTAACCTTTAATGGCGACGAGTTTGACCTGCCCTACCTGTATAACAGGGCAAGAAACCGTTTCAGCATTGAACGAAGCCAGATTCCCATAGACCCAGGGCGAAGAGTGTTCCACATCAGCCACGGCGTCCACATTGACCTATACAAGTTCTTCTTCAACAGGTCAATCCAAATCTACGCCTTCGGCAACAAATATCGCGACATAAGCTTAGACGCAATCGGCACCGCGTTGCTGGAGCTCCCCAAAATAGAGTTCAGCAAACCGCTGTCAGAACTAAGCTACACCGAACTCGCCGAATACAACCTGCGAGACTCCGAAATCACCCTGGACCTAACAGCATTCAACGACAACCTAGTCATGAAACTGATACTAGCGATGTCAAGAATAGCCCGCATGCCCATGGAGGACGTGAGCCGCCAAGGAGTTTCCCGGTGGATACGAAACTTCATGTATTATGAACACAGGCAACGGAACATGCTGATTCCAAACGCCGAGGACATACTCGCCATCAAAGGCGGAGCCAGCACCAAAGCCATCATCAAGGGAAAGAAGTACAAGGGCGCCATAGTTGTTGACCCTGTGCCCGGAGTCCACTTCAACGTTGCAGTTATGGACTTCGCCAGCCTGTACCCCTCAATCATAAAAGTCTACAACCTAGGCTACCAGACCCTGCTCTGTAGGCATGAGGAATGCAAATCAAACAAGGTTCCCGAAACCTCCCACTGGATATGCACAAAAAACAAGGCTCTTGAAAGCCTGCTGATAGGCAGCCTCAGAGACCTCAGAGTCAAATGGTACAAACCAAAAACCAAGGACAAGAGTTTACCCAAGAACTTGCAAAGCTGGTACAACGTAATCCCAAGCGCCCTCAAGGTCATACTGAACGCAAGCTACGGCGTTTTCGGCTCACCCGCCTTCGGTCTGTACTGCCCACCCGTCGCCGAGGCAACAGCCGCCATCGGACGCCATGTCATAACCCAGACCATAGAGAAAGCCAGAACCCAGAACATCGAAGTTCTGTACGGCGACACAGACAGCCTCTTCCTCAAAAACCCATCCCCTGAACAAGTAGAAACCCTGGCAGAATGGTCCAAGAAAACCATGGGGATGGAGCTGGAGGTGGAAAAGTGGTATCGCTACGCAGTCTTCAGCAGCCGCAAAAAAAACTATCTGGGCATCCTGAAGGGCGGCGGGGTTGACGTCAAGGGAATGACCGGAAAGAAACGGCACATTCCACCCTACATCAAAAAGGCTTTCTACACGCTGGAGGACAGGCTGGAGCAGGTGCAGTCGCCAACAGAATTCGAGGAAGCAAAAAAGGAAATCAAACAAATCATCCGAGACCGATACCTGCGGCTTAAGCAGCGACGATGGGGAGAAACGCCTGAGGAGCTGGCTTTCCATGTTGTTCTCGGCAAACCGTTAGAAGCCTACACCAAAACCACTCCTCAGCATGTGAAAGCGGCTCTTTTCCTAAAAAAGATGGGGCATGAGATTAAGGCTGGAGACCTGATAAGTTTTGTCAAAGTATTGAAGGAGCCCCACGTTAAGCCAGTGCAGATAGCCTCTAACAGCGAGATAGATGTGGACAAGTATGTGGCGTATCTGCGGTCAACTTTCGATCAGATTCTTGATGCCTTGGGGCTGGACTTCGACGAGATTATTGGATTAACGAAGCTTGAACGCTTCATGTAGACCCGCTTGTTTTTCAAAAAAATAGAGGGTTTCAGCGGTTCTTGTCGTTGACGAACTTGGATTTGGTTTTTATGTGCTTAACCTCTGCTCCTTCTTCGGTTGGTTTACAGGGCACATCATATTTTTTGAATAGCCAAAGCAGTTCCTTGAATGCTTTGTCGTTGACTTCGAACTCCACAACCTCTGTCATCTTCTCTATAACCGCGGGATGTTTAGGGTTCGCCTTATACAGAAGCATAAATTCGCTGTCGTTGTCAGAATGTGGTGGAACAGCTATTATTTCCCACAGAGACTTTGCTGGAAAGTTTCGAGGAGGATACCGTTTTATCCTAATCTTCTTCAATCTTTCTACAGACCTTCTTGGTGCGCGTCTGTACAGTAACTGAACTGTCATATAAGCGGTCATGGTGCATTTCTCTATACTTGGATTCTATAGAACAGTCAACAATGTTTCAGAATTCAAAACAGGTCAGGTATGTTGACTGAATGCATGTTTTCGGGCAAGTTTCTCTTTTCCATGAAAACCTTAATTTTCTAATCACACACAATAACGGTTCAGGGACGAATCCAACATTGATACTGTTCATTGCCTCAACAGAGGACACGGCTGGAATGAACATCGCCAAACAACTCATAAACCGCCACAACTTCGAAAAACTTTCAGAAACATTCCACAACAACCCAGTGTACACAAAAACGCTGCACAACAAGGAAACCAAACTGCTCTTCGTCAACACCGACATAGTGGACACCCAGTTCCTCGGCGACCTGTTCAATCCAGACCTGTTTGTTTTCCTGTCCCGACACAGCAGCGCCAGCGGAATCCCCACACTATCTGTTCACACCCCAGGCAACCTCGCAGCAGCAAAATTCGGCGGCAAACCCAGAAAAGTCTCCATCGCCCACGCCACAGCAATGAAAAATGCGCTCTCAGAAATGGCGAAACTGAAAGACAAAAAGGGTCTCAACTACGAGGTTTCCTACGAGTGCACCCATCATGGTCCATCCTTGGATGTGCCAGCCATGTTTGTGGAAGTGGGAAGCTCACCGAAACAGTGGAAGGACACTGAGGCTGCTGATGTTGTTGCAGACGCGGCTGTAGCTGCGATTTCTGAATCTTCACGCTGTCCTGTGGCACTAGGAATCGGCGGACCCCACTACAACAGAAAGTTCACGAAACTGGCTCTGGAAGCTCGATGGGCGTTCGGTCACATGATTCCGAAGTATGCACTTAGCGGGGTTGACGCTGAAATAATACGGCAATGTGTTGAAAGAACCGTGGGAACCGTGGATTCTACGGTTCTGGATTGGAAAGGAATCAAATCTGAACACAAACCCAAAATAGTTGCCGCGCTAAACTCGTTGGGATTGCCCTCAGAAAAAGCTTAGATGCTTAAAAAATGTGGAGATGGGGAAACTTCTTATTTGATGCCCCATCGTTTTGAGAGCTTCACCATAAGGAAGATGACAAGCGCAACAATAAGGAATGTTATAAGCGCTGACAGAAAGTTGCCTACACCAAACACTTGTCCCGTTTCTACGTCAGGTACTCCATACTTAAGATCAGGTAAGTTATCAAGTCCAGGTATTGCCAGACCTATAGCGGGCAACAGCAAATCGTCAGCAAGAGATTTGACCAGTTCACCCAAGTAAAGACCCATAATGAACGCAACAGCCAATCCCATTACCTTGTAACTTTCTATGAAACTATTGAATTCATTCCAAAGCCCCTTAGGAGGCGGCGGAGGCGGAGCAGGTTTAGCTGCCAACAGTTCACGTATTTGTTTTAGTTCTTTAAGCATTTCATCCTCTTTCAACATCTATTCACCACCCTAATATTACCACTTTTTCTCCTTTTAACATCTGCTGTGCCATGTAAAACACCGAAAACTGGAGAAAAACACCAAAAACCATGTGAGAAACAAGTTATATTCAGGGATAAGTTTACATATTAGAATTTGTTTTGAAAGGTGCGAGGAACATTGGGACTAAGATCATTCTTTCAGTCAGCATCCAGATTACTGAAGCTTGCCACCAAACCCGGCAGAACCGAGCTCTGGCTCTCGATAAAAATATGCTTCCTAGGCATAATAGTAATCGGCGGAATCGCCTACATAATCCAACTCATAGGCACTGTGTTGCCGGGCGCGGGGTGATAAATCATGGGCGAAGAAGAGAAAATTTCAACAGCAGTCTTTGCCGTACGAACCACCGCTGGGCAGGAAAAAAACGTGGCAAACCTACTCGAAGCAAAAGCAAAAATGGGCGAGATTGCGATAAAAGCCGTGCTCGTGCCTGAACTGCTGAAAGGCTACGTTTTCATCGAAGCTGATGGACCCCACTCCGTAGAGAAAGTCATAGCTGGAGTCAAGCATGTGCGCTCCAGAGTCCCCGGAATCGTGACTTTTCCAGAAGTAGAACGATACATCGTTGTAAAACCGGTGATCGAAGAACTAGATGACAACGACCTCGTCGAAGTTGTTGGAGGACCATTCAAGGGGATGCGAGCAAAAATCACAAGGGTGGATAAAGCAAAGGAGGATGTGACCCTTGAGCTTTTGGAAGCCACCTTTACATTACCGATCACAGTTCACGCAGACTACGTGAAACTTGTGGAGAAAGCCAAAAAGGAAGAATAGAAACAATGGGAGAAAAAAAGGTTGTTGAAGCTTTAGTGAACGGCGGACAAGCTAACGCTGGACCGCCCCTTGGACCCGCGCTTGGACCCTTGGGAGTCAATGTTTTAGCTATAGTGGAAAAAATAAACGAAATAACAAAGGATTACTCTGGCATGAAGGTGCCCGTGAAGGTCAGCGTTGACACCGACAACAAATCGTTCGAGGTGACTGTGGGTACACCCACAACTTCGGCGTTGATCATCAGCGAGCTGGGCGTATCGAAAGGTTCAGGGGTTCCTAACACTGAAAAGATTGGGGACCTCTCCTTGGAGCAGGCAGTACGCATCGCTAAACTCAAAGGCAATGATATTCTGGCTAGAGACTTGAAGGCGGCGGTTAACGAAGTTTTGGGAACCGGCGTGAGCATGGGCGTAACTGTTGAAGGTAAAGACCCGCGCGAAATTCAAAAAGAAATCAATGAAGGAAAGCACGACGCCGTGCTGGCGGGATAAGTTTAAGAGAAGATTTTTATAACTGGCTCTTGTACGTCAATGGCGCGAGGCTCATAGAATGCCACTGAACATGAAAAATCTCCTTGCCGCAATAAAAGAGGTAAAAAGTACGTCTAAAGAACGGAAGTTCTCCGAGTCTATAGACCTCGCCATAAACTTGCAGAACATTGACATGAAGAAGCCTGAGGGCAGAATTCAGGAACGCATCGAACTGCCACATTCTGTTGGAAAGCAAATGAACGTCTGCGTTATCGCCACAGGCGGGATGGCGTTGAAAGCCAAAAAGGCGGGAGCCAACTTAGTTCTCGAAAAAGCCGCCCTTGAATCTCTTGTGGGCGACAAGAAAAAACAGAAAAACCTAGCCAAAACATATGATCTGTTCATCGCTGAAGCCCCTCTGATGCCGCTTGTAGGTAGAAGCCTTGGCGCCTCTCTTGGACCTAGAGGAAAGATGCCTACGCCTGTGCCTCCTAATGCGGATATAAAGGAGCACATTCAGAAACATCAGAAAATGGTGTTGTTGAGGATGCGGGGGCAACCGGTTCTTCAGTGCCGCATAGGAAGCGAGGACATGAAGGACGAGGAGATAGCTGAAAACGTTCAGGCTGTTGTTAGGCGAATCGAAGCAAAAGTTAAACGAGGAATCAAAAACTTTAAGTCCGTTTACTTGAAGACCTCGATGGGTTCCTCAGTTAAGGTGGCTATGTAGGGAAAAACTATGGTGGTCCGTCAATCAACTCTGTTAAAGGCTGACAAAGTCAAAGAGCTAAAGGAACTGCTGTCACAGTATAATGCAGTGGGGATCGCCAGCCTACAAAAGGTCAGGTCTGCCCAGCTTCAGAAACTGAGGCAAAAGCTGGAAAAGAACGCCAATCTCCGTGTTGTCAAGAACTCTCTCATAATGAGGGCTGTTTCAGAAACCAAAGATAAGGCGGGGCTAGAGAAGCTTGAAGAATATTTGACTGGACCAAACCTTTTCCTTTTCACCAACCTGAATCCCTTCAAGCTTGTTATTCTTCTCGAAAAGAGCCGGGTTAAAGCAAAAGCTAGGGCGGGAGACGTTGCCGCCTTTGATGTGACGGTTCCTTCTGGAAACACTGGGTTGCCTCCCGGTCCGATCATCAGCCAATTCACTGCTGTAGGTTTGCGCACCAGAATAGAGTCTGGAAGCGTCTACGTTAACAAGGACACTCTTGTGGTTAAAGAAGGCGAGGCAATAAGCGCTCAGCTTGCAAGTTTGCTCTCCAAACTGGGGATTAAGCCTGTTGAGGCTGGTCTCAGCTTAAGGGTTGTCTATAACGATGGTGCGATAATAACCGAGGAAGAACTGACGATTGACCTTGGCGAGTTTAGCCGAAGCATCGGAGAGGCTCACCAATACGCCTTCAACCTGTCTTTGGAGGCTGCTATTCCGCTTCCGGAAAACATCGGTTTCCTTCTTACTTTAGCTCATCAGAAAGCCGCAAGTTTGGCTTTGAACGCGGGCATAATCAACAAGGACACCATAGAGGACCTTATCAGAAAGGCTAATATGGAAATGTTGAGTTTAAGCGAGAAGTTGGATACTGCAGAGAAAACCGGTGACTCACAGGATTAGTTTCAGAAAAGTTGAAAAGTAAGTATGATGGAAAAGATGGAGGGAAATGAATATGGAATACGTATATGCTGCAATGCTCCTGCACAAGGCTGGAAAAGAAATAAACGAGAAAAGCGTATCTGAAGTTCTCACGGCAGCCGGCGTTACTGCCGACACTGCACGGGTTAAGGCTTTAGTTGCGTCTATTGCCGAAGTTGACATCGAGGAAGCAATCAAATCTGCTCCCACAATGATGGCGGCGGCACCAGCAGCGGCAGCTGATGCACCAGCGAAGAAGGAAGAGAAGGCAGCAGAAGAAGAGGAAGAAGATCAGGAAAAGAAAGAAGAGGAAGCAATGGAAGGTCTAGGCGCCCTGTTCGGATAAAGGCGCTAGCTCAGTTTTTCTGAACTGCAAGAGGCTTTTTTCCTCTCTTGTATCCATTTTTGGATTCTTTGTTTTCTTAGCTTCTGCAAGTTCAGTGTTTATTGAGTTTTGGAGAAGAGAATTCTTTTTTTAAGACAGAAAGACACGTTTTTGTGTCTAAAAGTGCAACATTGTTATGCTTCGTCAACTGCTTTCTTGGTTTTTTTGACCGCTTTTTTTCCTAGTTTAATGCCCTCTTTGCCGGCCTTCTTTCCGGTCTTTAAACCCTTTTT
>Ga0272441_10002707_pt1 | contig 35362 bp, 28 predicted proteins | sample SSMProp6N_FD_193582 | JGI IMG/M metagenome (GOLD analysis project Ga0272441, IMG submission 193582) | Marine sediment archaeal communities from Little Sippewissett salt marsh, Falmouth, MA, United States - SSM-Prop-6N | ecosystem: Environmental > Aquatic > Marine > Wetlands > Sediment ...
GCTCGCCCTTGTTGTGATTGTTCTGCGAGATATCCACGAAGGAATACGTTTCGGGATGGTCGAACGTGGCGTTGTGCTGCGGATGGGCGAGGTCCCACTTGTCCCACATCTCGGTGACCTCGACCCGCCGGCCGGCGGCCTTCGCCTTCGCGCGGATGAACCCGGCCCAGTACGCCCCCCACGCGGGCGTCACGCTCGTCTCGTTATCCATGCAGTACAGGACGTGGCCGTGCGGCAGCGAAAGGCTGAGGAGCCTCGCGACGAACCGTTCCTGGTACGTGCGGACCACCTTCAGGTTCTTCGCCGCGGGTGCCGAGCGGAAGAAGTCGTTCTCCGTCCGCGTCGGGTGCGTCTTGACGGCAAGCGGCAGGCCCGATTCCTCGGCCGTGTAGGTGACGTTGTTCTTCGGGTTGAACGGGTTGCGGTCCCAGTTGTCGCGGTAGTAATCGAAGGTAGCCCATACTTCGACCTGGACGATGATGTTGCGGCGGGCGGTTTCGGCGAGGAACCGCTCGAACCGCCGCCAGAACTCGGGATTGAAACGCTCCAGGTCGTACGTCTCGCCCTCGCGCGCAAACGGCGGAACGTTGCCCTCGTCGCGCCAACTCATCGTGCAGCGGACGTAATTCCCGCCGCAGGCCGCGAGCGTGTCGAGGTGCTCGGCGAGATCCGGAATCTGGAAGAGGTTGTCCTCGACGGACCCGCCGAGGAGCAGGACCGGTTCACCCTTGACCTGCCAGTAGTACGGGTTCTTCGGCCAGGGCTGGATGCGGTCTCCGTCCTCAGCCCCCGCAGCCGCAGGCAACAGAACCACGAACACCGCCAGAACCGCCGGCACGCACGCCGCTCGATGCATGGCCGCCTCCCTTCGCAGGAATGGACGTGATGCCGGGCCAGCATAGCACGCCGGGTCCGGCCCGCCAACGGAAACGCGATCGCGTGGCCGGCCCCTCACGGTTCGGTCACGACGAGCGTCCGGTCGGCCGGCATGTCCCGCTTCCGGATGACCCCTTTGCCGTGCGGCAGGGTGACCTCCACGTCCACCCGGTCCACCTCGCCGAGGCCGAAGTGGGCCACCGCCTCGCCACCGGTGCAGAATCCTTCGGAGATGCCGATTTCCTGATAGCCCACCAGGGCCGCCGCCTCGCCCATCCGGCCGGCACGGTACACGCGGACTTTCGCGCCGATGCCCATCCGGTTGACCGTCCGGCCGCGCACGCGCACCCGCAGCCAGCGCCGCATCGGGCACCGGTTCATCATGAGGCGCGTGGGGATCTCCGGGAACCAACTCGCCAGGCACACGTCGAGCCGGCCGTCGCCGTCGATGTCCGCCACCGGGCCGCACGGAAAGTACGCCGTCGCCCGGTCCACCGGCGGCACGTGGAACCGCGGCGGCGTCCCGCCCAGGTTCCGGCAGACAAATGGCTGCACGGTGCCGCCTGAGTCCCACGTGGCCGCAACGACGATGTCCGGCCGGCCGTCCAGGTCCACGTCCGCCACCTGGACGTGGGCGTGTTTCAGGTGCAGGCGGCCCGGCGTCCACTTGGGGAAATCGTACGCCAGGCCCGCCGGCCGGGTAACCTCGCGGAACCGCGGCACACCGCCGTCGAGCCCCTCGTTCAGGAAAAGGTGCGTCCGGGCCGGCTGGGCGTGGTTGACGATGACGAGGTCGAGCCGGCCGTCGCCGTCCACGTCGCCGCACGCGACGCCCGCCGGCACGTCCTCGCGATTGATGGGCTCGTACTGGAGCGCCTCGGACCCGCCCTCACGGTACGTGCCGTCGGCCCGGGAGAGGAAGAGCCGGTTCGACTGGGTGACGAAGAGGTCCGGCCGGCCGTCGCCGTTCAGGTCGGGCGTCACGACGCCCAAGCCGACGAGTTTGGGCGGCAGGCCGGCGCGTTCGGTCACGTCCTCGAAGGCCAGGCCGCACGCGTTCCGATAGAGCCGCGTGCCGCCGCCCGTCCAGCCGTCGACCGTGACGAGCAGGTCGAGGAGGCCGTCGCCGTCGTAGTCGAGGACGCCGACGCTGCGTCCGCCGAGGACGGGGCAGGCCGTATTGCCCTCGCTCACGTCCCGGAACCGTCCGCCGCCCACGTTCTCGAAGAGTCGGTTTGCGACGCGCAGGCCCTTCGCCTTCGAGTTGTTCGAGACGTACAGGTCCAGGTCGCCGTCGTTGTCGAGGTCGACGAAGACAGCCCCGCTCGTGCGGGCCTGGAAGCGGAGGGCGGGACCCTCGGCCGGCTGGAACCGCCCGTCGCGATTGACGAGCAGGACGTTCGGCACGGGACCGTCCGCGCCCTTGTACCGGTCGTGCGGCCGGTCGCAGAACGCGCCGACGTAGAGGTCGAGACGGCCGTCGCCGTCGGCGTCGCCGCAGGCGCAGGCGTGGGCCATCATGCCGCGAAGCGGACCGGCGAGGCCCGCCGCGGCGGCCGCGTCCTCAAAATGCAGCGGCGGCTGGCCGGCCCGCGCCGCGCCGACCAACAGGACGAGCAGCACAGACGGCACGATGCATGCAGGTCCGGGGCGCATACGGTCACCGTTCCGATTCGGGAATGTGCAGGACCGTCAGGGCGCAGGCCTCCCAGGCCAGGTGCCGGCCCTTGCGGCCGCCCAGGTTACCGTTCCAGGTGATGAACAGCCGCTCGCCCTTCGGCCCGACGGCCGCACTGAACGTGCCGAGCGGCGTGTAACCGAACCGCTTCTTCAGCGCCGGATGGAGGAACGCGACGACCTTCTTTTGCCGCGTCCGCGTGTCGAACTGGACGACGGCGGCCCCGTCCTCGCGGCTGCTGCCGTGCGCGCCGGGCACGTAATAAAGGAAGCGACCGGTCGGGTCGGCGTCGAGCGTCGTGACGTAGGTGCACGTGCCGACGGGGGCGCGGCCGAGGCGCTCGACCTTCTCGGTGGCCACGTCCAGCCGCCAGAGCGTCGGATCGCTCTTCGGGCCGACGGCGTAGACGTACCCGTCGGGCGTCTCGGCGGATGCCGCCCGCAGGCCGACCTCCGGGCCGATCGCCTTCGGCGGCCCGTCCTCGGCGGGGTCCCAGCGATGGAGCGGCCCGTTCTGGTCCGGAGCAAAGTAGACCCGGCCGGTCGATTGGGCCAGGACGATCGCCCGCGACGGGCCGCCGTACCCTTCCTGCCGCACCCGCCGGGCCCGCAGGTCGTAAGCGAAGAAGAGGTGCCGCTTGTCGTCGCGGTCACCCGCCTGCGTCCCGCCGTAAAAGACGAGCCGCTGCGGGTCGAGCACGCTGCACGGCAGACACTGCTTGCCGACAGGGCCGTGGGCGACGACCTCGGTCCGGCCGTCCGCCGGCCGCGTCCGAAGAATCCAGTCGCCCTTGTAGTGATATTCATCCGTGGTGACCGTCGTCTTGCCGCGGTGCGTGGCGTAGTACAGCCACCCGTCCGAGGCCACCTGGAGACGGCTGTGGATCTTGCCGGGCACGTAATGGCCGGCCGGCATGGCCAGGACCGAGGCCACGTCCGTCAGCAGCCGCAGCCGCCGCGTCGCCGGGTCGTAGGCGTGAACGAACGCGTTGCCGCGAGGCCCGTCGTGGTCGCCGATGGCCGAGTAGTATACGCCCCCGTGGACCGACCCGTCGCCCCACGCCGACCACGTGGGCGCGGCGTACGTCTGGCACGGGTAGTAGAGGAAATCAACGGTGGGCGGGTTGCGGGCGACGACGGCGTCGGTCACCGTCGCGGGGCGCGCGAGCAGGTCCTCGCCGGTGAAGGTGGCGACGGGTTGGCCGTCCGGCAGACGGGGCGGATAGTCCAGCGCCGTCGACTCCCCCGGGAGGATCAGCAGGAGCACGCCGAGGGCCGCAGCGGATTGGACCGTTCGCACGGGCACCGGAACCTCCGCCCGATTGAACACGAACGGGCCGGACGCGGCACCGCCTTTTCCCCACCCGCCGTTACGTCAGGGCGAACCACGTGCCGGCCCCGCAGCCGACGCACGCGTTCGGGAAGCGGCACGCGAAGAACCGGACCGCCTCCGACCCCGTGCAGTGGGCCGGGCCGAGCACCTGGACGCCGTACCGCTCGACGGCGTCGGCGGTCCGCTCGAGGCGCTCGCGGCTGGCGCGGCCGAGGTGCAGGCCGCCGATCACCGCGTACACCGCGTCGTCGCCGGTGAGATCCGTCACGTAGTCCAGCGTGTTGACGAGGCCGGCGTGGGCGCAGCCGCACAGGACCACCAGGCCGCGCTCCGTCCGGAGGAAGACCGCCTGGTCGTCCGGGATGGGATCGGGGGTGCGGCAGTCGGGGTCGGTGTAGAAGTCGCCGCCGGTATCCTCGAAGTCGGTGCGGCGGGGGATCTCGCCGGTCACCCACACGCCGGGCACGACTTCCGCGGGCGACTCGGTCCAGGCGACGCGGCCCTCGCCGTCGCGGAGCAGGGCGTGCGCCGCCTCCGGCACGCCGATGGCCCGGTGCGGCGGGGTATCCCGCCGGCTGAACCGGTCCCTCAGCGCCGCCGGATGCGCCACGACCCGCGCTCCCGGCGCCGCCGCCATCGCCTGCGGCAGGCCGCCCGCGTGATCGTAATGCCCGTGGCTGAGGACGATGGCGTCGGCGTCGGCGAGCGGCAGGTCGAGCACCGGCACGTTGTGCGCCAGCGCCTCGCCCTGCCCCGTGTCGAGCAGGACGCGGGCCCCGTCGGCCTCGATCCAAAGCGCGAGGCCGTGCTCGCCCAGCAGGTCGCTGCGGCCGGTGGTGTTGTCCACGACCATCAGGACCGCCACGTGCTCGACAACCGGCAGGTTGACGGGCGATGGGGGCATGGGTCGGCCTGTTCGTTCTGATGGCGCGGCTGCGCGGCGGGTCGGAGCCTGTCCCGAGCGCAGCCGAGGGGCACCCGCCGCGTTCATCCAAACGGCGCGCGGCCCGCAAGCGGGCCGGCGAACACACGCGTTCCTGCACAGGCGACGCCGGCCGGAACCGTCGTTCATGGCCACGACAAGCGTGGCCATGCCACCCGGCGCGCGTTAGTGGTCGCAGACGTTGTCGCCGGCCTGAAGGGTGCCGGCGACGTACGCGGCCGCGAGGTCTTCCGGCGGCATCGAGGGGGCCCCGACAATCGCCTGGATGCCTTGCTCGGCAAAGAGGCCCTGGGCCCGGCTGCCCATGCCGCCCGCGATGATGATCTCGGCGCCCTGGTCGGCCAGCCACTTCGGCAGGACGCCCGGCGCGTGGGCCGGCGGGTCCGCCATCTCGGTTTTCTGAATCTCCCCCGACGCCGGATCGACGTCCACGAGGGCGAACGTCTCGCAGTGGCCGAAGTGCGTGGCCAGTTTGCCCGCGGCCAGCGGTATGGCGATACGCATCGTGCTTATCTCCTCATCCGCATGTGGGTTTGTGTCGCCGGCGTCCTGCGGCTGCGCGGCACCGTCCAGCGCGAGCAGCGGGCCGACGATCGTCTCGAACGCCTCGGCGACGGGGCCCTCGGCGTTCGGCCCGACGGCCGACGTGCCGGCGTCCGAGGCCCGGACGACGGCCGGGTCGATCGGCACGCGGCCGAGGAACGGCACGCCCATCTCGCGGGCCATCCGCTCGCCGCCGCCCGTCCCGAACAGGTCCGTCACCTCGCCGCACTTCGGGCACGCGAACCCGCTCATGTTCTCCACGACGCCGAGCACCGGCAGACTCAATTGGTGACAGAAGTTGATGGACTTCCGCACGTCGGCCAGGGCCACCTCCTGCGGCGTGGTGACGATGACGGCCCCGTCGGCCCCCTCGACCAACTGGGCCACCGAGAGCGGCTCGTCGCCCGTGCCGGGCGGCGAGTCGATGATCAGAAAGTCCAGGTCGCCCCACGCCGTGTCCGCCAGGAACTGCCGGATGACGTTCATCTTCATCGGCCCGCGCCAGATGACGGGGGCGTCGCGCTGGGGCAGCATGAAGCCGATGGAGATGACCTTCAGGCCCGCGGCCGTCACCGGCACGATGGTCTCGCCCTCGAGCGTGACGCCCTGCCCCTCGAGGCCGAGCATGCGCGGCACGCTGGGGCCGTGCACGTCCACGTCGAGGAGGCCGACGCGGCGTCCGGCCTCGGCCAGGGCCCGGGCGATGTGGACGGCCACGGTGCTCTTGCCCACGCCGCCCTTGCCCGAGAGGACCATCACCTTGTGCCGGATGTGCGACAGGCGGTCCGCCAGGGCCTGCTGCTGCCGCTCGCGCTCGCGCGCCCGGTCCGACGCGGCGGCGTCCTGCGTCACGCTTTCGTTTGATTGCGCTGACATAGCTGCTCCCATACGGCTCGAATATCGTCGACGACGGGGCTGCCGTCCACCTCCACGACCGCCCGGCCCTGGACCTGCGCCTCGGTGACACTCTTATCGTACCGGACGCGGCCGAGCACGTCGAGCCCCAGGTCGCGGGCGCGGGCCTCGATGGCGTCGGCCAGGTCGGGGTTCAGGTCCCACTTGTTGACGCAGACGGCCGCCGGCACGCCGAAGTGCCGGGCCACCTCCGCCACCCGCTCGAAATCGTGCTGGCCGGAACGCGTGGGCTCGGTCGTCACGACGACGAACGAAGCCCCGGTGATGGCGGCGATGACGGGGCACCCGATGCCGGGCGGCCCGTCCACAAGGATCTGATCGAAGCCGTGGGCCTCGGCCGCCTCGCGGGCCTTCTGGCGGACGAGGGTGACGAGTTTGCCCGAGTTCTCCGCCCCGATCGCCAGCCGCGCGTGCACCATCGGCCCGTGCCGCGACTCGCTCACGAACCACTCGCCGCACTCGCATTCCGGAAAGTCGATGGCCTGCTCCGGGCAGAACCGGACGCACACGCCGCAGCCCTCGCACGCCGCCGGGTCCACGCGGAAGACCGGCCCGTCGGCAGTCTCCGCTCGGACGATGGCGTCGAAGCGGCACAGCGCCAGACACGTGCCGCATCCCGTGCAGTCCTCCTGCCGGATGACGGCCTCGCGGCCGCTCGTGAACGTCTCGCGGCGCTGAATGTCGGGACCCATGACGAGGTGCAGATCGGCGGCGTCGACGTCGCAGTCCGCCAGGACGGTGCGGTCCGCCAAGACGGCGAGCGAGGCGACGAGGCTGGTCTTCCCCGTCCCGCCCTTGCCGCTGATGACGACCAGTTCGTTCATCGTTCCTCCTCGGTGTCTGGCACCTTTTGAGGTGCTTAGAAAGGCGCCTGACACCTTTCCCGCCTTACAGCAAGAATATCTCGACGGCGCGCGGCCCGCAAGCGGGCCGGCGAACCCAAGCCACTGCCGCGGGGGTCCGCGCCCCGCAAACTCAAGGCCCCTCCAGCACCTGGTAGAAAACGCCTCCGTCGCGCCGCAGCGCCGTGGCCCGGCCGTCGGCGATGAGTTCATCGAGGACCTTCAGCGCCTCGTTCGGGGCGATGCCGAGGCCGTCGGCGACGTCCCTGGCCGAGCACGGTCGGCGCCGGAGCAGCGCGAGCACCTCCTCGACCGTCGCGGCGCCGGCGCCCTCGGCCGCCTCGCGGAACTCGGCGACCACCTCGGCCGGCGGGTCGAAACGGGCGGCGAGGGTCTCGAGGCGGTCGCGTGCCACGGCCGCCACGTCCTCCTCGGCCGCCGGCCGCACCGCCGTGTTCAACTGGATGCGGTCCGGCCGCAGACGCCGGGCCAGCATCGCGATCGCGGACACGTCGCTCTCGGTATCCGTAAGTCCTTTCAGGATCATGACTTCCAGCCACACCTCGCCGGCGAACCGATGCGCGAACCGCTCCATGCCGCCGAGCATCGTCTCCCAGTCCAAGTCCGGATGCGGCCGGTTCACGCGCCGCCACATCGCCGCCGTCCCCGCGTCGAGCGACGGCACCACGAGGTCCACCTCCGCCAAGGCGTCGGCGACGGCCGGCTCCGACAGGAGCGACCCGTTCGTCAGGACGGCGAGCGGCACGTCGGTCCGCCGGCGGATCGCGGCCGCCAGGTCCCCCAGGCGGCTGTGCAGCGTCGGCTCGCCCGAACCGGCCAGCGTCACGTAATCGGGCGGCGTATCGAGTTCCGCCAGACGCCGCTCGACGTCCGCGACGACGGCGTCCACCGGCACGTACTCGTCCCGTCGGACCGTGAGGTTCGTCGTCCGGCCCAGCTGACAGTAAATACAATCATACGTGCACGTCTTGAACGGGATCAGGTCGACGCCGAGCGACCGCCCCAGCCGCCGCGACGGCACGGGACCATAGACGTATTGGGTGCGATCGGTCACGGTATCATCCATGTTCCGTTCACGGGGGTGGCCTGGCCACGCCCGCGTGGCCAGGTATGCCACGTCAACCCCATGGCCACCCAACCGCGGGTGGCCATGCCACCCGGCGGCGCTAAGACTCCGTCTGCGCTCCGGCCCGGTCAGCCACCGTCTCCGAGAGCGTCTCGAAGAGGCGGACGAACGCGCGGCGCAGGTCCCCCGCCACGCCGATCGCCAACTCGCCCCGCGAGTACGCTTCGGCGATGCGCCGGTCGTCCGGGATCTCCATCAGGATCGGCACGCCTTCCTCGGCGCAGTACCGGTGGACGCGGTCGTCGCCCACGCCCACGCGGTTGACGACCACGCCGAACGGGATGCCGAGCAGGCGGACCGTCTCGACGGCCAGGCGCAAATCGTGCAGCCCGAACGGCGTGGGCTCGGTCACGAGGAGGACGACGTCGGCCCCGCGGACGGCCGTGATCATCGGGCACGCCGTCCCGGGGGGACAGTCGAGCAGGTTGATCGCGTCGGCCTCGATGTGCCTCTTGACCGCCCGGATGAGCGGCGGGGCCATCGGCTCGCCGAGGTTCATGCGGCCCTGGGCGAACGCGACCCGGCCGGCCCGGCCCGTCTCGACGACGCCGACCTCGCGCTCCTTTTCCGTGATGGCGCCCTCGGGGCAGACGCGCGTGCACCCGCCGCAGCCGTGGCACAGTTCCGGGAACAGGAGCGGCTTGGTCTTCAGGGAGACGATGGCGTTGTACTGGCACATCTCGGCGCACTCGCCGCACGCCGTGCAGGCGTCCTCGTCGACGACCGGGACAGGGATGCCGACGGATACCGATGCGTCGATTTCGGCGTCGAGGAAGATGTGGCAGTTGGGCTCCTCGACGTCGCAATCGAGCAGCCGCACCGGCCGCTCCAGCGCCGCCGCCAGGTTCACCGCGACGGTCGTCTTGCCGGTCCCACCCTTGCCGGAGGCAATCGCAACAATCATGGTCACATCCAGTGGCCGCGGACGTCCGGCCCCTCGGTGGGTGTCAGGTTGCCGGCCTTATACTGCTCGACGGCCTGGGCCACGGTGCCCTCGACGTCGGAGAACACCTCGATCCCGGCGGCCGCCAGCGTACGGAAGGCGTTCGGGCCGCAGTGCCCGGTCAGGACCGCCCCGGCTTCCTCCACGGCGATGCGCTGGGCGGCCTGGGGCCCGGCCCCGCCGGCCGCCTGCACGTTCTCGGCGTTGTCGACGGCGTGCCACGCATCGGTGTCGGTATCGAAGATAATGAAATACGGCGCGCGGGCGAACCGCGGATCGACCGCGGCCTCCAGGGTGTCGCCCTCGGCGGTGATGCAGAGTTTCATGGCGTTCCTTTCATGTCATGGCCGGCATGGCCACGCTTTCCCGCCCTCCCCCGCGCCCAGCCGCCGACCGTACGTGGGTGGTCGTGCGCTGCAAGGGACGCGTCGACCTTCGGTCGGCGGCTCAACGGGCACGTGAGGGGCGCCACGAGTCGCCAGACCCGTCGCGCTGGAGGGCGGCACGTCATCCGCCCTATTCACTCTCCTGCGTGGCCAATTCGTCCAGCCGCTTGCGGGCCGCGTCGAGTTGCTGCTGGAGCGCCTCAACCTGCTGGCTGAGGAACTGCTTCTCGGCGTCGGGGCTCGGTGCGGCGGCGCCGTAGGGCGCCCCGCCCCAGGCGGGCATGCCCGCGGCGGCGCGCTGCCACCCCGTCAGGCCCGTCGCGTAGAACCAGTTCCGGCGACCCCGGCCGCCGCCCCAGCCGCCACCGCGGCCCCACCCCCAGCCGCCACCGCCGCCGGGAATCGGATTCATGTACCCGGGCATGCCGTAACCGGCGCAGTAGCCGGCCGCCCGGCCGGTCATCGGCCCCATTCCTGCGGGTCCAGTTCCATCGCCACCTGGCATCGTTAGCCTCCTTCAATCATACGTTCTCTGATTCGTTGATCAGACCTATGCATCGCCCTGAGTTTCTCATCCGCCGCGCGTCATCGCCGCGCCGCACTGCGGGCACTGCCGGCTGTTGCACGGCACGCCGCGCTGGTGCGGGACGGTGTGCCCACAGTTCGGGCAGACACACCCGCCTCCGGGCCCTCCGGCGACGGGTCCGCCCATGCGTCCCCGTCCGCCGGCGCCGCCACCGCGGCCGGTGCCCATGCCTTGGCCACCGCCGCCGCCGCCCATGCCGCGACCACCGCCGCCGCCCATGCCGCGACCGCCGCCGCCGCCCATGCCTTGTCCTCGTCCGCCCATTCCACGGCCGGTGCGAGGACCTTGTCCCGTGGGTCCCGTGCCGTCGCCTTGAGGCATGATGACCTCCTTTTCACAGAGACGCGCGGGGCAAGCCCCGCGGTTAACTATAAAAACCCAAACCGCGGCCCATGCCGCGACCTCGTCCACCGCCACCCCGTCCGCGTCCAAACCGGCCTCGGCGTCGGCGGCCGCAGCCCGGCATCACGAAGGCGGGCCCCGGCAGGAGCCCCTGCGCGTAGGCCGCCATGACCTCCTCGACGGTGCCGGCCACGAACGGCACGAGGCGGATGCCTTCGGCGGCGATCGCCTCGGCGAGCGGCCGGGAGATCGCCCCGCAGACGAGCGCCTCCACGCCCAGCGCCTTCAGGCGGGCAACCTTGGCGGTCGGCAAGTCGGCGGCAATCGGCACTTCCCGCCGGCCGGCGACACCGCCCCCCTCGACCTCGACCAGCAACACGGTGCCGGCCGTGTCGAAGACGGGCGAAATCCGGTTGTCCCAGACCGCAAAGGCGACCGTCATGGCCACGTACCTCCACCCGATATCTGGCAACCGCCGTGCCAAACCCTCCAAGAGACGGCGTGAATCATCGCAAGACGCTGTAAAAGAATGACTTACAGTCAAGCGATGGAGGAAGGACGGGCACGGCGTGTTCGCCAAGCCGTTGCGTATATGCGACGGACGCGGCCGCAACCGTTGCGTTAACGCGACGCTATGGGACTCGCGACGACCGCCCGTCCTGGGTCGGCAGGTGGATGCCCAGGGCCCGGACCTTCCGAAACAGGGTACTCTTGTGGAGGCCGAGGTCGCGTGCGGCGGCCTCGCGGTTACCGGCATTGCGCTGGAGGGCGTCGAGGATGGCCCGTCGCTCGGCGGCCCGGACGGCGGAGGCCAGGTCGCCCCCGTCGGCCTTGGCCTTGTCGGCGGCGGCGTCGCCCTCCTCGCCGGACGGCGCGGCGCGGGGCAGGAGTTCCTCCGGCAGGTGACGGCGCTCGATGTCGCCCTCGTCGCACAGGATGAACGCCCGCTCGATGACGTTTTCCAGTTCCCGCACGTTGCCGGGATAATCGTGGGCCAAGAGGACGGCCATCGCCTCGCGGCTGACGCCCGTGACGGCCTTGGCCTGGAGGCGGCCGAACCGCTCGACGAAATGGTCCGCCAGGAGCGGCACGTCCTCCTTCCGGTCGCGGAGCGGCGGCACCCGCAGCCGGACCACGTTCACGCGGTAGTACAGGTCCCGCCGGAAGTCGCCGCCCGCGACGAGGGCGTCGAGGTCGCGGTTCGTCGCGGTGACGACGCGGACGTCCGCCCGGACCGACTCCGTGCCGCCCAGCGGCTCGAAGGTCCGCTCCTCCAGGACGCGGAGGAGGCGGCTCTGGAGGGCCGGGCTCACGTCGCCGATCTCGTCCAGGAAGACCGTGCCGCCCTCAGCCACGGCGAAGCGGCCGGGCTTGTCGCGCGTGGCGCCCGTGAAGGCGCCGGCCTTGTAGCCGAAGAGTTCGGACTCGAGGAGCGTATCGGGCAGGGCGCCGCAGTTGACGGCGACGAACGGCCCCTCGGCACGGGGGCTGAGGTCGTGGATCGCCCGGGCCAGGAGTTCCTTGCCGGTGCCCGTCTCGCCCTCCAGAAGCACGGTGGACGGGCTGGCGGCGATCTGGGGGAGGATCTCGAAGATCCGGCGCATCGCCGGGCTCCGGCTGACGAGGTCGCCCACCTGGGTCCGGCCGGTGAGTTTGCTGCGGAGTTCCTCGACGAGGCTGAGGTCGCGGAACGTCTCGACGCCGCCGACGACCTCGCCGCGCTCGTCGCGCAAGAGGGCCGTGGAGACGCTGATCGGGATCCGCCGCCCGTCGGCGTCGACGATGAACGCGGACCGATCGATGACCGGCTCGCCGGTCTTCATCGTCTCGCGGAGGGCGCAGGCGGTCTCGCACATGGAGGAGCGGAAGACCTCGGCGCACCGCCGGCCGACGGCCTCGTCGCGGGGCACGCCGGTAATCGCCTCGGCGGCCCGGTTGAACGAGGTGATCCGCCACTGGTGATCCACCGTGAAGACGCCGTCCGAGATGCTCTCGAGGATGGCCTCGGTGGCGCGGCGGGGGAGCGGGTTGTGGGTCGGTTCGGTCATGGGACGGTCGCCCGCGGACGGGCACCACGGTTCGACCATTGTAGGGCGCTGCGGCGCAGGAATCCACCGCCGCATCCGTTGGCGTTCGCCGTTCGTCGTACGTTCCGCATTGCTACTCTGCGAAGCACGAGTCCGCATTCGGCATTCCACGGCACGCGCCGGCCAAGGCCGGCGGCGAAATGTGGCGCACCGCACGTTGTTCACGCTGCCGCCGCTTTTCCCGATTTCCGATTTCCGATTTCCGATTTGGACCGTTCCGCCTCAGCCGCCCGCCTCGAAGACAACCATCTGGTGGACGGCGAAGGTCGGCACCTCCACCGTGACCCGACCGTCTGCGAACTGCCAGTCCTTGACCTCCGTGCCCTGCGGCTCCAGGTGGACCCGGGCCGGCCTGGCCGGCAGGCGGACCGTCACGCGGCACGCAGGCGCGACCGGCAGGCGGGTGATCCGCGTGTACCGCCGCTGCGAGGTGGACAGGACCTTCCGTTCGCCGCGGCCCGTGTTGACGAGATGGGCGACGACGGTCCCGCCCCGCCGCCGCAACACGACCTCCACCTCCGGCGGCGCGGTCGTCGTCAGGTGCCGCCCGCGCGACGGCCGGACCCGCTCGAACACCTCTGCCACGACGGCCTCCGGCACCGCGTCCTTGCCGTGAAGCGACAGCAGCGGCAGGGTCACGTACCAGGCGGCGCCCTCGCCCGCGCGATGGCGGGTGAGCAGCGGATGGGCGTCGCCCTCGCCGTCGCGGACCGTCATGACCGTCTCGGCGCCCCGGCAGTGGAGCCGGTACAGCCAGTGACGGAAGCGGACGGTCCGGCCGGCGACCTCGGCCGTCAGCGGCTCGGCGCCCGTCGGCGGCGCGGTCAGGCGGACGCCGAACGCCTCCGACAACCGGTCGTCCCGCCCGAGGCCCATGCCGGTGACGAGCAGGCCGGCCCCGCCGCGGACGTAGGCCAGCAGGCCGTCCACGGTCTCCGCAGTCAGGACCTTCGGGTGCTCGACGACGAGCAGCGGGCTGCGCACCTCGCCCCCAGCCAGGCGCCCGTCGCCGACCATTTCGTAATTCAGGTGCAGGCGGGCCAGGGCCGCCGTCGCCCCGTCGATGCGGTTGTTCCGCACGGGAAATGCCGTCGGGTGCGATGCCGTGACGGCGTAATGCGTGGCGGCGCTGTGAAGGAGCGAGGCGTCCGGCACGCGCTCGGTACCCCGGCACCAGGGCTCGCGCGCCCGGAGGAACGGGGCGACCACCCGGCCGGCGAAGGCGTGCCGCTCCGGCACCAGGCCGCTCGTCGGCGTCGGATTGTCCCACAGGAAGTACCGGCCGCCGTTGGCGACGATGACGGCCATCTCCTGCTCGATCTGGGGAGGCGGCTTCGGGGCCATCGTCCGGACCGTTTTGCCGCCCTCCTCTTTCTCGTATAACGTATTGAGTTGCGTCATGAGGTCGAACGGCAGGCCGGCCGAATCGTACCAGTGGGCCTCGGGCGAGAGACCCTCCACGCGGTTGCCGATGTCGCCGGTCAGGTAGGCGATGCCGGGGTCCGGCCGCTCGGGCATCCGCAGCGAGTACGCCCAGTTGAACGCGACGAGGCACGCCGGGTCGCGCTCGTGAATGCGCTCGGCGGTGCTGTTGATGAATTCGCGGTAGATCTCCCGCTGCATCGCCTTGTAGGCGGCCCAGCCCTTCGCGCCCGGTGTCGCCGGCGGGACGAGGCCGGTCTCCCGCTTGAAGCGCGTGCGGCATGTATCGCAATAGCAATTGCGGATTGTGAAGCACGACCCGTCGAACCAGAACCCGTCCGGCCGGTAGCCCGTGAGGATTTCGTCGATCATCGGCCAGAGGTATCCCTCGGCCACGCCGGAGTGGTAGCAGAGGGCCTTCTCGATTTCGCTGCCGTCCGGCCGGGACCGGTTCCACTCGGGCCGGCGCTTCATGATCTCGCCGTCGCGTCCGATGTTGTAGTAGACGGACCAGTGATACCCGCCCGCGCGGGCGAGGTCGCGCCAGAGGCCCAGCACGTCGCGGGCGAGTTTGGGCGGCGTGTGGCCGATTTGCGTCGGGTACGTCGTCCATCCCGGGTTGCCCTTGGCGTGAATCTGGACGACGTCCGGCCGCGAGAGGGCCACGAGGCGGCGTGTCTCGGCCGGGTCGGCGTCGCGTCCGACCTCCCACCGGCTGCCCGTATGATGGTCCTCGTGCAGGAGGTAGAAACTCTCCTCGTACCAGTTCCCTGCGGCCGCGGGCAGCCCCAGGACCGCCACCGCCGCCATCGCAACCACGCCGCGGGTCATCGGCCGGCCTCCTTCTGCAGCCGGGGCGCCGGGCCGCGCCCGCGCCGCCCCGTCAACCGACTCACACCGTAGGCCAGGACCAGGTTCAGGGCGAACCCCGGAATCAGGCCGTTCCCGAAGAGCACGTCGCCGCCGAACGCCGGTTTGACCCACGTCCACCCTTGCGCCACGACCGTGCCGACGACGATGCCCACCAGGGCCCCCCACGCGTTGGTCCGCCGCGTCAGGAGACCGAGGATGACGAGTGGCCCGAGGCCGGCGGCCAGGACGCCCCAGGCGTTGAAGACGGTCTGAAAGACGCTCTCGCGCGGCCAGGCGATGGGCAGTGCCACCGCCCCGAGCGCCAGAACCGTCAGCCGGCCGAACCAGACGGCCCCGCGGCCGCGCGGGCGGCCGCCCAACAGGCGGATGTAGATATCCTCCTCCACGGCCGACGCCGCCACCAGCAACTGCGAGTCGACCGTGCTCATGATGGCGGCCACCGCCCCCGCAATCATCACGCCCGCCACGGCCGGGTGCATGAGGCGGACCGCCAGCGTCGGCATGACGTGGTCGGCGTCGGCCACGTCGGCGAGCATCGCCCGGCCCACGAGGCCGACCATGACGGCCCCGGTCATCGCGAGCACGACCCACGTGATGCCGATGGCCGCCGCACGCCGCATCGCCTTCGGGTCCTCCAGGGCCATGAACCGCACGAGGATGTGCGGCTGCCCGGGATAGCCGAGCCCCCACGAAAGGCCCGACACCGCCACGCCCATGACGAAGGCGAGGCCCGACTTGCCCGCGGTCACGGTCAGCAGGGCGGGATCGACCTCGGCCACACGGTCGGCCATGACGGCCAGGCCGCCCAGGCCCGCCAGGCCCACCACGGGCAGGACCAGAACCGTCAGGACCATCAGGAGGCCCTGGACGAGGTCCGTCCACGCGACCGCCAGAAACCCGCCCATCGCCGTGTACAGCACGATGATGCCGACGCCGACGAGCATGCCGCTGTGGTAGCCGAGGCCGACGACGCCCCACGGCGTCTCGACGTGGTCGAAGGTCGTCTCGAAGATTTTCCCGGCCGCCATGAACTGGGCGGCAATGTAGGTGGCGTAGGCGAGCAGGATGACCACGACCGACGCCACGCGCACCAGCCGCAGCGGCCCCTCGCCGTACCGGCCGGCCAGGTAATCGGGGATGGTCAGGGCGCCGGCGGCCTCGGTCTCCCGCCGAAGGCGCGGGGCGATGACCAGCCAGTTGAAGACCGTGCCGGCGGTGCATCCCACGACCGCCCAGACGGCGCTCAGGCCCGTCAGGAACGCCGTCGCCGGCAGGCCGACGAGCAGCCAGCCGCTCATGTCGCTCGCCTGGGCGCTGATGGCCGCCACCCACACGCCGAGCCGCCGGCCGCCGAGCACGAAGTCCGCCAGCGTCCGGTTCAGCCGGACGCAGTACAGCCCGATGGCCGCCACGCCCACGAGGTACAGGATGAAGACGATGAGGATCCACATAGGCGAACTCCCTGCCGGCTCGGGCCGGCCGGCTCACCGTAAACGGACCGGCGGGGGAAGTCAACGAAGCGCCCGGGCCGCGTGACGCCGAGACCTCCGCCGCCGGTGTGGGTTTCATCCTGCGGGAGGACGGATGCGTCGCGCGACCCTCATCGGAAGCCTTACGCTGTGGGTTCTGCCGGCGATTTTGCTCGCCGGGGCGCCCGCCGCTGCGCCGGCCGACGCGGCCGCGCCCGCCGTCGACTACCTCGCGGCCGCCCGCCGATTCGCCGACTGCATGATCCGCTGGGGACGCGACCGGTACGGCCCGGAGCCCAGCCCGCTCTTCGCGGTGCTGCTCGTGCGCGGCAAGGAGCCGCACATCGGCCCCCAACCCGTCTTCGACGCCCCCGCGAAATACAAGTGGCAGAAGCAAATCACGGAAACCCCGTTCCGGAAGTTCAACTACAACCGGTGCCTGAACTATCCGCCCGGCCTCGGGGCCGAAGGGCCCCACAAGGTCACCCTGACCGGCTGCGACCCCTACGAGGACGCCGACCTGTACGCGATGCTCTTCCATCTCTCCCGCGCGACCGGCCAGCCGCGCTACCGGGACGAGGCGCAGAAAGCCCTCCGATGGTGGTTCACGCACACGCAGAGCCCCGCCACCGGGCTCTATCCCTGGGGCGAACACCTGGGATGGGACTTCGAACACGAGTGCCCGACGTACTTCGAGGGACCATCGAAGCATCTGTACGCAGCGTGTTACCACGAGATCAAGGACCGCGTGCCGTTCCTCGATCTCCTCGCGTCCATCCCGGCGGCGGAACCCGGCGGGCCCACGCCGCTCGAGCGGTACGCCCTCGGCGTCTGGAACGCCCATTACTGGGACAAGACAAAAGCCGTCTATTGCCGTCACGGCGACTACACCGGGCGCGACGACCGCCGCGGCAGCCTCGAAGGCTACCCCGCCCACCAGGGGGCGCACCTGAGGCTGTGGGCGGCGGCGTACCTCGTCACGGACCGCGCCGAGGTCAGACGGGAGATGGCGGCCATCCTGAACAAGGTCCTCGACGTGCAGATCGCGCGGGCGAGGCAATACGGCTTCATCCCCGCCACGTTCAAGCCGGACCTCCAGGGCGCCAGGCCCCGCCGATGGCCGCAGTCCGACCGCCTCGGCCGACACGCCGCCGAGGTTTCGGTCGCCTTGCGCGAGGCCGCCCCGGAAATCGCGGCCAAGGTGCAGACGCTCGCCCGGCTGCTTCTCGGCGAGGAGAAGGTGACGGCGATCATCGACGCCGAGGAAAGCGCGGCGGGTCTCCGCATCCGCCGCGAAGGCCCGACGGGTGGCCTGGCCACGCTGGCGTGGCCAGGGAGCGCGCGGCGCGCGGCGGGCAGTCCCGACCGCCGCCCAGCCGCCGAGGCCGTCCCACCCGACCGCCCCGACCCCGCCGTCGCCGACCTCGCGAAGGCCGACGCGCCGAACCGCCACGCCGACGCCATCCTCCGCCACCTCGACGCCTACCGCGCCACCGGCGACGAGGCGTACCTGCGGGCGGCCGAGACGCAGGCCCGCCGCGCCTGGGTCCGGTTCATGGACGGCACCTCGCCGCTGCCGAAAGCGTTCGACCCGCCGCGGGCGACGACCGCGGCCGGCAACCCGTTTCCATCCTTCTATTTCCGCGGCGCCCGGCTGATGCACGCCTTCGCCCGGCTGGGCGAGGCGCTCGCGGAGACGGACCGTTGAACCACGCGCTGCGCGGTGGGCAGTCCTGCCCACCGCGCCGAGCCCCGGGCGCCCTGCCTGAGCGCACGCTTGACACCCGCCCCGCGTTCCGGCATAACGGACGGGAACCGACACGGACGCACCGTGTCCTGCCTGCCAGGAGCCGCCCATGACACACGGCCTTCGCGCGTTCCTCCTCGTCATCACCGTTACCCTTCTCCTGTCCCCGGCAACGCCCGGGCTCGCCGCCGCCAAGGACGCCGACCCGCCGTGGTACGCCAAGCGCGGCACGTGGGTCGAGACGTTCGAGGCCGCCCGCGACGCCTTCGCCGAGGCGATGAAACAGCCCGGTGCGAAGAAATCCCTGCCCGACTTCGGCCGGGACGATGTCACCGTCACCGCCTGGGTCCGCACCGAGAAGGGCGGGACGGTCCTCGCCAAGGCCCCCGCCGACGGCAAGTGGGCGCCCCAGGGCAAGGCCCTCTTCGTCCGCGGCGGGCGCCTCGCCTACGACGTCGGATGGGTCGGCACCCTCGCCGGAAAGACCAACGTCGCCGACGGGGCGTGGCACCACGTGGCCCTCGTCAAGAAGGGCAAGACGCTGCGGCTGCTCGTCGACGGCAAGGTCGACAAGGAAGGCTCGCTGGGCGCGGGCCCGGACGTGCCCGAACACGTCCTGAAGATCGGCTACACGTCGGAGAACTATCCCCGGCCGTCCGGCCTGGCGGGCAGTCTCGACCACGTGTGCCTGTTCGGCCGGGCCCTCTCGCCGGAGGAGGTCCGCGCCACGGCTAAGGCCTTCGACCCGAAGGCAATGAAGGGCCTGGCGGCCTGCTGGCCGATGGACGGCGACCCCGCCGACTCCAGCGGCGCCGGCCACGACGGCTTCGCCCGGGGCGAGGTCGCGTGGTCCGAGGGCAAGGTCGGCCGGGCGATCCGCCTGGACGGCGGGTCGCAGCTCGTCGTCAGCCCGGAGGCCGGGTTCGCCAAGATATGGACACTCATGAAGCGCGACTTCCCGGGCGTCGAGCCGCTCTTCGACGGGCAGTCGCTGGCCGGCTGGCGCTCGCGGAACCGCGCCGGCCACGCCTCCGGCGCCGCCTGGGAGGTCGCCGACGGCGCCATCACGGGCGTCCAGGAACTGCCCGGCGGGGTCGGCATGCTCATCACCCGCGAGGTCTACGCCGACGTGGACCTGCGGCTCCAGATCCGCTGCGACGGGCCGCTCGACGCCGGCATCCACTTCAGGATGGCCGGCTTCGAGAGCGGATGGGAAGTCACCCTCGACCCCCGCGACGGCGGCGACGTCGCCGGCGTGGCCTGCGGCGGGTTCTTCGACCGCGTCCACAAAAGGGGCGCGGGATGGAAAGACGCATGGAAAATCGACGATTGGAATGACCTGCGCGTCACCGTTCAGGGCGACCCGCCGACCATCCGCACGTGGCTCAACGGCAAGGCGATGACCACCTTCACGGCCGAGGGCGTGGAACTGGACGACCCGCCGCCCGCGCGCGGCCCCATCGCCCTGAAAGTCGCGGGGCCCGAGCCGTGCTTCAACCACCGCCTCCGCGTCCGCCACGTCCGCGTGCGCCGGCTGAAATAGAGCGAGACACGGCCAGGAATGTCATTCCGAGGAGGCCGTCAGGCCGACGAGAAATCTCGCCTTGTGGCCGTTGCCGTTCGCCGTTGCCGTTCGCCTGTTGCCTGTTGCCTAATGCCTAATGTCCATTGCCGTTCTTTGCCGTGCCTTCCTCCGCGAGCGCCAGCAGCGACCGGGCGACGGCGTCCTCCGGCCGGGCCTTCAGGTAGGCGCGCAGGAGCCGGACGGCCTCGGCGTCGCGCCCCTCGCGGATGTGCAGCCGCGCCAGGTAGAGCGTCGCCAGGCGCCCGTCGCGGCCCTCGAACGACCGGGCGTGGTCGTAATACGTGGCGGCCTCGACGGCGTCGCCGGCCTGCTCGGCCAGGTGCCCCGCCCAGAGGAACACCGACGGGCCGGCGTCACCCATTTCGATGAGTTGTTTTAGGATGTCGCGAGCCTTTCCCCGCTCTCCCTTTCGCAGCGCGAGCCTTGCCTCGGCCATGCGCATGGCCCGCGTCCGCTTCGGCGCCGGCACGCGCTCCAGCCAGGCCCGGAGCGTCTCGTCGACCTCGCCGGCGTCGGCGGCGCGGATGAGGACGTCCATCAAGTCGACGTCGCCGACGGCCGTTTCGGCGCGAGGCCCGGCCAGGAGGTCCCGTCCCCGCGCGAGGACGGTGGGCCAGTTCCCCTCGGCGAGTTCGGCCGCCAGCAGCGCCCGCCGGGTCGCCAGATCCGATCCGTCGCACAGGACGGCGGCCTCAAGGGCGGCGATGCGGCCGGCCGTCTCGCCCGCTTCGCCCCGGGCCCACGCCAGGTGTCGCCACAGGTCCGCCTCGCCGGGCGAGGCCGCCAGCAGATACGTCGCCGCACGGGCCACCGCCTCGGCGTCGCCCTCGTCGACGGCCAGCGCCAGGTCCATCCGGCGGAAGCGCACGTCCGACGGGAACCGCGCAATGCCCTTCTCCACCAACAGCCGCGCCAGGCGACTGTCCTGAAGCGCCCGGGCCGTCTGGGCATAGAGCAGCAGCAGGTCCGCCGGGCACTCGTTCGCATTGAGATACTTTCCGAGCAGGTCGGCGGCGTCGCGCCATCGCTCCTGCCGGACACGGACCTGGGCGAGGCCGAGCCCGGCCTCGGACATCGCGGGATCCATCTCCAGGGCCCGGCGGTACGCCCCGGCGGCCTCCTCGAAATCCGACCGCCGGGCGTGCGCGTGGCCGAGCACCAGGTGCCGCAGCGCGTGGTCCTCGCCTGTCCCGGGCAGCGCTTGGAGCCGCGCGATCGCCGCGTCGAGCCGGCCCGCGGCCAGGTCCTGCTGCGCCGCCCGAAGACGGTCCGCCAGGTCTTTCGGCAGGGTGACGGGCTCGGCGGCACGGACGGCCGTCACGGCGAGCAGGAGCGCCAGCAGCGCCCAGGCGCCCGGCCGGGCAAGACCGGCCGTGGCACAACCCCGTGCGGAGACACCGGGTGCCACTGGCTGCTTGTCAGCCAGTGTTCTTCGCCCGGCCACACGCACTGGCGGACAAGCCGCCAGTGGCACCCGGCACAGAACCTCGAAGATCGCCTGTCTGCCTATCCGTGTCACGACTCCAGCCTCCAGACGAGGCGCAGCGTCACGCGGGCGGGGACGGCTTTGCCCTCGCGCAGCGCCGGTCGGAACGATAGCGAGCGACCGACGCGCCGGGCGGCGTGCTCGAAGACGCCGGCCGGCCGGCTCGCGAGCACCTCCACGTTCGTCACGCGGCCGTCGGCGCCGACCGTCAGGCGGACGCGCGTGGCGCCCGTCGTGCCGCGCATCCGCGCCTGCCGCGGATAGTACGCCGAGAGGTCCGGCGGCCGCATGAGCACGGGCCCGCGGGAGGGGCGGACGACGGCGGGCTCGCCCTTTTCCTCACCGCCGCCGCCGGCCGGCTGCGGCGGGGCGGGCGGCGGGGCCAGCGGCGCCACGCCCTCGTAGGCCGGCACCGCCAGCGACGAGGCCGTCGCCACCTCCGCCGTCTCCAGCGCCAGCGGGGCCGGCGCCGGCATCGAGAGGTCCGGGGCCGTCACCTCCAGCGTCTCCGGTTCCGGCAGCGGCGGCTGCCGCGGCGCCGGCGGCGCGGGGACGGTCCGCTCGACGGCCGGGCCCTCCGCCATCTCCATCTCCTCCGGCTCGACGGCGCGGACCTCGAGCGGGACGGCCAGCGTCGCCGACGGCCGGGCCGCCTCGCTCCGCTCGAGCCACGTCACCAGGAAGGCCACCAGCGCCAGGTTCACCGCCAGGGCGACGACGACGGCCCCGGCGTGGCGGAGTGGGCCGCGCCGGCGGGGAACGGCGGGTCGGCGTTGGCGTGCCTCGTTCATGCGACACCTGATGTACCACACACGATGGCGCCGTGTGGCCCGTGGGTGGCATGGCCACGCTTGTCGTGGCCATGGCCTTTCGAAGCCCATGGCCACCCAACATCGGGTGGCCATGCCACCCGGCGCCCTTCCCGGCCGGACAAGACCGGCCGGGCCACACACGTCATTGCCCAATGCGAAATCCTATCGCGGCAGCGCCGCCACGTTCACGATCTCGGCCCCGCCGGCGAAGCACGCGTCGTGGACGCGCAAGAGGAGGCCGGTCGGCACGTCGCGGTCGGCCTGGATGACCACGGTCCGGGTGTCGGTGTCGCGGAGGGCGGACTGGATGGCGGTGGAGTCGTCGGGGCGGATCGTCCGTCCCGCCACGTGGACGGTCCCGCGTTTCGTAATCGCCACCGGCAGATAGCGGGCGGTCACCTGCCGGGCGGCGGCGCTTTTGGGCCGGTCGATGCGGACGCCGGCGTCCTGGACGAAACTCGTCGACACGATGTAGAAGATAAGGAGGATGAAGACCATGTCGATGAGGGGGGTGATTTCGATGGCCGCCCCCGACCGCCGACCCCGCCGCGCTGTCAGCGTGCCGCGACGCATCACGGAGCCCCTTCCGCCGCCAGAGTTGCGGCCCGGCGCAGGTTCCGCAGCCGCTCCTGCCGGCGCACGAGGAGGCGCTCGGCCACGAGGCCCGGAGCGGCAATCGCCAGGCCGTACTGCGTGGTAAGCAACGCCTTGCGGATGCCCTCGCCCATCTCGGCAACGTACCCGCCGGCCAGGATACTGTCGAACGTGTCGATGATGCCCGTGACGGTGCCGAGCAGGCCCAGGAGCGGGGCCACGACGACGCAGGCCCGGATGAGCCCCATCCGCCTCAGGCCGCGCACGCCGGCCTCGCCGGCCGCGGCCTCGGCCAGCGCCGGCCGGCCCGTCCGGCCCAGCGCCCGGACCTCGCCCCGAATCGCGAGCAGCCGCTCGGCCACCAGGTACGCCAGCGCCACGGCCACGGCCGTCAGGGCGACCATCGTCCAGCCGCCCGCGGCGAACCACTCGGTGAGGGTGCGGAGGGCGGTCATGCGTCTCCCTCCTCATCGGCGTTCGTACCCGGCCTTTCGCTGCGCTCAAGGCCGGGCTTTGGGCGCTCAAGGCCGGGCGTCCGCTGGACGCCGAAGACCTGGATGGCCTGGTGTTCGAGCATCGCCTCCCGGCGTTGGACCCAGCGCTCGAGGCCCGCGTGGGCCAGGAGCAGCGGGATGGCCACCATCAGGCCCAACTGCGTCGTGATGAGGGCCTCGCTGATGCCGCCCGAGAGCAGCCGCGGGTTCCCCGTGCCGACCGACGAGATCGTGTCGAACGTGAAGATCATGCCGGAGACCGTGCCGAGCAGCCCGAGCAGCGGCGCCACGCCGGCCAGGGCTCCGAGCAGCGAAAGGGAGCGTTCCAGATGGGGCGCCTCGGCCAGGAGCGCGGACTCCATGGCGGCCTCGCGCTGGTCCTCGCTCTGGCCGACGGCCGCCACGCCCGCAGCGAGGACGCGCCCGGCGGGACTCCGCGACCGCGACGCCGCCTCGCGCGCCGCCGCCGTGTCGCCGCGCTCCAGGTGCCCGAGCACGTCCGAGAGGAGCGCGGGGTGCGGCTTCGTCAGCACGAGGTACCCGAACCGTTCCAGGACGAGCAGGACGCCGAGGGCCCCGACGGCGACAATCGGATAGATGAACAGGCCGCCCGCCTCCAGCCACGCCCGCAGCGTCTTCGGCTCGGTGGCCGTGCGGTCGGCCAGGGACCCGGTCACGTCGAGCGGGAGACGGGCGAGGCGTCCGCCGGCGGCGGCGCGGAGGGCCTCGGCCCCCGGCTCCGTCAGATACGGCCCGGCCACCAGCGGCGGCCCGTCGGTCCGCGCCCGGAGCAGGCCGAGCGTGGCCCGGTCCCGGCCGCAGGCGTACGCCGCCACCTCGCCGACGCGGAGGACGGGGACCGGGGTCTCGGCCCCGTCGCGGGCGATGACCGTTTCGGTGGCGAGACGGACCGTGCCGCCGCGCCGGACGGCGGCGAGGCGGGCGTCCAGGCGACCGCGGATGGCCTGCTCGACAGCCTGGGCGTCGGCGTCGGGCGGGACCTCCGCGGCGACGGCCTCCGCGGCATGACGGAGGTGCCGGCGGGCCTGGTCGGCGGCGAGGGGGGCGGTCCGATCCAGGTCCGCCACCTGCTCGGCGAGATCGGCGCGGGCGGCGCGGGCGGCGTCGGCCTGCTTGCGGACGGCGTCGAGGGCGTCGTACGCCTCGGCAAGGTCCGCCGCCAGGGCCCGGCGGGCCTCCAGGTGCGCTTCGCGGGCCTCGGCGAGGGCCTTCTCGGCCCGCTCCCGCGCGGCCTTGGCGCGGGCAAGGAGGTCGGCCCCGCCCTCCGCCCCGGCCTCCGCCGCGGCGCACGGCGAGGCGGCGCCGGCCAGCGCCGCCGCGGCGAGCAGCATCGGGATGACGTTCTTAAGCGTCATGCGATGGTTCGTTTCGCGTCGCTGTCATTCTGAGGAGCGGCGAAGTTCACCCGCCGAAGGCGGGCCGCGACGAAGAATCTCGCCTTTATGCCGTTCGAACGGCGAGATTCTTCGGCCTCGCAAACGAGGCCTCAGAATGACACTTATTCTTTCACCTCCACGTGTCCGGCCGGGAGAAGGGTCCAGTCCGGCGCGGCCCGACCTTCAGCGACGGCGACGGCCTTGCGGATGGCCTCGGCGGCCGCGGGCGCCGCGAGCGTTTGGAGGACCAGCCGGTCGCCCTCGCGGCGGGCGGTGCCGGCGCGGTCGCCGTCCAGCGAGGTCCACCAGGCGGCGGCGCCGCCGGCGCGGAGGAGTTTGACGGTCACCTCCCGCCCCTCCAGGACGCCGGTCACAATCTCGACCGTGACGGTCGCGAGGCGCGACTCCGTCTCCTCCAGCCGGGCCACGGCGGCATCCAGCCGACGGGCGGGGTCGGTGACGCCGGCCGCCGCATCCGGCGGGACGAGGCCGGGCAGCGCCCCGGCGGCAAGGGTTTCCAGGTCCTTCTCCAGCCGCTCGGACAGCGCGTCGAAGAGGGTCCGGACGGTCTCGAGTCGCTGCGTCTCGGCGGACAACGTATCGAGTTTCTTTTTGAGTTCGTCCCGGGCGGCCTCGGCCTCTTTGGCCTCCGCCTGGAGGCGCTCGGTGCGCCGGCGGACGGCCGAGAGGAGCAGGTCCAGCCGTTCCTTCTCGGCGGTCCAGGCGCGCGTTTCCTCGGCCAGGTGGGTGCGGGCCTGGTGGGCGGCCTGAAGTTCGGCCTGGACCTGCTGCGGGACGGGGGCGGCGTCGCGGGCGGCGTTCTGCGGCCCGGCCCCGCCGGCAAGCGGCAGGGCGAGGAGACAGGCGACCAGGGTGAGGACAGGCGCGGTGGGTCTCCGCACCCACCGCGCCGAGACGCGCGTGCGCCCTTCTCCCGGCCGGGCAAGACCGGCCGGGCCACACGCGCGCTTGTGCGTCATCGAGTGGTGCGTCATCTTACTCTCCGCCGCCGGCGGGTTTGCGGAACTCGACCCACACGCCGTAGTTCACGTGCGCGGCATCGTCGAGCCCCTCGGCATCGGGCGGGGTCGGCAGGTGCACCTGGTAGTCGGCGATGCCGAGGTCCTCCATGATGCCGGCCAGTTGATCGGCGACCCGTTCATTCTCGGCCCGGGTGCTGCGGGCGCGGACCCGCCGGACGGTCTCAAGCGGGAGGTTCGGCGAGAACCCCCGTCCAATATACGCCACGCCGCCGGGCGCGAGCACCCGGTAAATCTCGGCAAAGCCCCGCTTGCGGTCGTCGCGGTCGCCCCAGAAGTGAAAACTGCCGCGCGAGACGACCGCCCGGGCCCAGCCCGAGCGGAACGGCAGGCGGCGTACGTCGGCCCGCATGGCGCTCACGCGATGGGCCACGCCCGCTTCGTCGGCCAGCCGGTAGAAGTACGGAAAGAAGTGCGGGTTGACATCCGCGTTGACCCAATGGAGCCGGGTCCGCCGGCACAGTTCCACGATGAGCGTGCCGGGGCCGCTGCCCACGTCGATGCCCACGCCCTCGGCGTCGGCGAGGTCCAGGTGGTCGACGAGGTAGTCGGCCAGCGGGGCGTAGACAGGGGCCAACCTCTGCTGGCTGCCGCGAATCATGCGCTGGGCGGCGCGGGCCTGGTCCGCGGCCTCGGAGGCACCGGCGGAGGGACCGCCGCAGCCGGCGGCCGGCAGCAGGGCAAGGACGATCGCGGCCGTCAGGGTGAGCCGTCTCGAAATCAAGACGAAACCTCCACAGGATGCGGCGCGGCGGGTCCGGGAGACCCGCCGCGCGGAACGGCTACGTTCCGGCGCTGTGAGCGCGTCCCGCCGGGGAGTACCCGCGAACTCACGTTCGCGGTTCGGCGCGGCTCTACCATGCCAGCGTCACGCCGCCGACGTACTGGACGCCCTCGTTCGGCCAGCCGTTGACGGTCTCGTAATGCTGGCCGCCCACGTTGTTGACCATGAAGAACGCCCGGTGCTGTTTCTGGTCGCCGAAGTAGTAGGTGACCTTGGTGGTAACGTCGGTGAAGTCGCCGAGCGGGTCGGGGACGTTGTCGGGGGTGAAGCGCTCGTTCTCGTAATCGCCGACGCGTTTGACGAAGACGGAGAACTCCCAGGCGTCGCCGAACATCTGCGACACGCCGCCGCCCACGACGAGGTTGGGCACCTCCTGGTCGTTCTGCCAGTCGCCGCCGCGTTCCTCGCGGGCGGTCATGAGGGTGGCGTTTGCGAAGAACTGCGTGCCGCAGTCGAACCGCTTGCTCCGGGCGTCCAGTTCAACGCCGTACGACTCCCGGTCGCCGCTGGTGAACACCTGGACCCGTTCGCCGTTGACGAGGACGGTCTGGTTGGCGCCGAGGGCGGCGTTCTGCTGGTCCACGTAGAAGAACGTGCCCATGATCTCGCCGAAGTCGTCCCAGGCCCGCTTCAGGCCCACGTCGTACTTGAATCGGGTCTCGGTATCCGGGCGCTCGCCGGCCAGGGTGAACATGCCGGGCCGGGAGGCGATCTCGCCCCACGTGAAGTTGCCGTGCACCGACCACTCCGGGTCCAGGGCGTAGACGCCGCCGAGGGTGTACGTGCCGAGGGGGTCGGCGTGGTCGTCCTCGATCCGGACGTTCCGCAGGCCGCCGGCACCGCTGCCCTCGACGCCGAACCCGCCGAACCGCTTGATGTATTCCCACGTCATGCGGTAGCCGGTGTTGACGGTCAGGCGGTCGAACTGGTGCTCGTCGATGACGAACGCCGTCCAGGTGGAGATGTCGGCGGGGTTGCCCGCGGCGTTGGGCGTGGGCCCGTAGAAGCGTTTGCCGGTGGGCGTCCGCCAGCGGTTGAAGGTGGTGCCGAAACGCAGGGTGTTGGCGTCGCACAGCCTCAGTCCCTGGACGACGCGGGCGCCGTATTCGTAGTCCTCCTCCAGCCAGTCGAATTGCTGGTCGCGATGGCCGAAGAACCGCCGGATGCCGTAGTTGCCCGTCACCTCGGTCCACATGCGGTCGTTCGGATGGTAATGGGCCTTGCCGACGAAAACGTAGGTCCGCATCGGATCGTACATGTCCTCGCGGGTGAGGAACTGCTGCTGGATGTCGCCCTCGCCCTTCTCGAGTTCGCGTTTGCCGAAGAAGGCCGCATGGGTCATCGAGAGGGTCAGGTCGTCCGAGACGTCGTACTGGAGATTCGTATAAATGTTGGCGATATTCTCTTCGGCGTTCATCTCCTTGTCGCCGTCGGTGTGGCGGAAGCCGGCGGCGATGCTGTAGGAGTAATCCTCGCCCCCCTCGCCGTAGGTCACCTCGGTGCGCGTGAGGTTGTCGCTGCCGTAATGCTGCGTCAGGGTGCCCTCGGGCTCGGTGAAGCGTTTGGGAACCAGGTTGACCATGCCGTTCATCCCGCCCGGCCCGTGCAGCAGGACGGCCGAGGACCGGAGCACTTCAATCCGCTCGAACATGTTGGCGGGCAGGAAGTAGTCCGTCTCGTGGAACTCGCGGAAATACGCCCCGTCCACCATGAACTCCGGGTACGGGTACGTCTGCCCGCGGACCGAGAAGAACTCCTTGACCTTCCGTCCGCGGCTCTCCGTCCACGCGCCGGGCACGTACTTCAGGGCGTCGACGATGGAGTAGGATTCCTGCCAGGCAATCTGATCCGCGCCGACGATGCTCGTGGCCGTATCCAGCCCCGGCGATTCGCTCAGGGGCCGCAGCCGGAGGTCCCGCGGCGGCAGGGCCGACAGATGCGACCGCTCGCCCTGCTCCACCGGCGCCGGTTTGCCGGTGATGACGAGTTCGCCGGCGTCCTCGTCGTCGGGCGCGGCCTCGGCGCCGCCCCCGCCGCCGGGCTGGGCGTCGGCCGGGGCGGGGGCCTCGGCCTCCATCGCCGCCAGCACCCGCTCGGCCGTCCGCGTCACCTCGTCCCGTGCGGCCGGCCCCTCCGCCACCACCGCCGCCGACGCCAGACCCACCACCAGCCCCATCGCCATGATGTGCGTCCATGCGCGTCGCTGCCTGCTCACGGTCACCTCCTGTGGGTTGCATTTCCGCGCGGCGGGCCTCCCGGCCCGCCGCGCATCGTGCTCACGTTACTCGCTCAATGCAGAATGCGCTATTCCAGTTGGGCGCGGTGGGCCTCCGTACCCACTGCGCGCCACGCTGCGCCCCTTGAGCCGGCGACGGAACGTCGCCGGCCGTTGGTGCGCGCAAGCGTCCTGGCGGTTCGCGGCGACCTGCGGTCGCCGGCTCAACGGTCGTCACCGCCTCCCGAGGGCGATGGCGTGGACCACGCCGTCCCACGTCCGGACGTACCCCGTGTCGCCGGCGGCGACGAACGCCCCGCACGACCGGAGCCCCGCCATCTCCCACGCCGTCCGCCCGGTCCGGCGGTCGACGGCCACCAGCCGGCCGTCGCGGCCGGAGTCCACAAACCGCAGCAGCCCGTCCGTGTACGTCATCGGTCCGCACCCGTCGGCCCGGCACGTCCAGACGGGCTCGCCGGACGCCTCGTCCAGGGCCTGCACGTCCTCGCACCGCAGGTACACGCCATCGGCGGTGGCGAGCAGGTGGCGCGGGCGCGGCACGCAGCGGGTCCAGACGAGCCGGCCCGAGTCGCCGTCCACACACACCAGCCGCCCCGCGACACCGCCGTCCGCCCCGGCGACGAACACCCGCGTCCCGCCGACCGCCAGCAGCGGCGGCAGCGTCGGGGCGAGCCGGCGCCGATACGCCGTCCGCCATCGCACCTCGCCGGACAACGGATCCAGGCCGCAGACCGCCTCGCATCCGGCGACGAGCAGGTCCCCGCCGCCCTCCGCGACCGCCGACAGGGGACCGCCCGCCAGGGCACGCGTCCACGCCGGCCGGCCCGTGTCGGCGTCCACCACGTGCACCCGCGACCCGGCCGTCCATGCCACGCGCCGATCCTCGAGCGGCACGGGCGGCGACGGCCGAAGCGCGACCTCCCGCGACCCCGTCCCGTAGCGCCACGCGGGACGGCCGTCGGCGATCCGAAGCGCCACCAGCGCCGGCCCCCCATCGCCCGCGGCCACGCAATACACCCGCGGCCCCGCCACCGCCAGGTGCGACGGCCGGGCCAGCGGCGTTTCCCAGACGGCCTCGCCGGCGGCCGTGTCGATGGCGACCACGGACCCGCCGCCCGTACCCCGCCGCACCGCGTACAACCGGTCGCCGCGGACGACGACGTTCTCGGCCGGCGAGGTCCGCTCCGCCTCGACGCCGGCGACTCGCCAGCGCACCTCCGCCTCGGCGTCCGGCGAGGGGCTCCGGACCGCGTCCACCAGGTACCCGACGGCGACGCCGACGAGCACCGCCGCCGCCAGGCCCGCCGACCATTGGACGGCCCGGCGCCGACGCCGGCGATGACGGGCCGCCACGAGGGCCGACGCCGACGCCGACCGCATCCGGGCCCTCGCCCCCACCGCCACGGGCGTCGGCGACGCCGAGGCCCGGACCGCCGCCACCGCGGCGCGGGTGGCGTCGGCGGCCTCCCGGCAGGCGGGGCAGGCGGCCAGATGGGCCGCGACCCGGCGCCGCTCGGCCGGGCCGAGGTCGCCGGTCGCCCAGAGGGCCAACTGATCGCGCACACGCTCACAGGTCATGGTCGCACCTCATGGGCTGTACGTCGGGCGGGGACGGTTGGGGACAGAAAAAGACGAGGTGCGCCGTTTACCGCATTTTAGCCGCGAGGCGCAGCCGAGCGCGTCGCCGGGTGCCACTGGCGGCTTGACCGCCAGTGCGCCTCGAGGTTCGGGAAACACTGGCTGACAAGTTTACCCGCCGGAGGCGGGCAGCCAGTGGCACCCGGCACGGGAAAGGTGACAAACGATTACGACGCCTTCGCCGGCACGCAAACGCGGTCCCGCAGCCGCGCTAAGCCCCGCTGGGCCCGTTTCCTGGCGGCCTCTTCGGAGATGTCGAGGGCGGCGGCCACGTCGGCGAAGGGCAGGCCCTCGACGATCCGCAGGACGAGCACGTCCCGTTCGCCGGCGGGCAGGTGCCGGAGCAGATCGTCCGCCCCGGCCATCCCGGCGGCCGGGACGGGCGGGTCCGCGACGGCCTGGCGCGGCGTCCGGGCCGCCAGGTCCGCCACCGCCTCCCGATGCCGCAGCCGACGCCGCGCCAGGTCCATCGCCGCGTGCCTCACGATCGCGTAGAACCACGGGGCGAACGGGCGGGCGGCGTCGTACGTCGACCGCTTCCGCACCAGCCGCAGCAGGGCCTCCTGGACGGCGTCCTCGGCCAGGGCGGCGTCCGGCAGGAACCGGGCCGCCACCGCCAGCGCCGGCCGCATGTACCGGTCCACGAGCGCATCGAGGGCGGCCGGGTCCAGACGGGCGGCGACCCGGGCCATCAGGCGCTCGTCGGAGATGGAGGCGGTATGCGGCATGATGTCCGTCAGGCGTCCCCCGCGTACACTGGCGGCCGACCAGTGTACGCCCCGCCCCGGCGGGACGCAAGGGCGTCTTGGGACCGTGCGGCGCATGACATAAGCGCGGCGGGTCTCCGTACCCGCCGCGCTCGTCCGCCAGTGCGCTGCAAGGTTCGGGGAACACTGGCTGGCAAGTTTACCCGCCGGAGGCGGGCAGCCAGTGGCACCCGGCGCTGCAACTTCCTTGACGCCGCACGGCGCCGCAGTATCCTGCCCTGAGAGGCCCGGGCGGGCGGCACCAAACGCCCCGCCATGAGCGAAGCGAATGGCCGGGAACACCAACGCCCGGCCATGAGCGGAGCGAATGGCCGGGAACCCAAACGCACCGGCCGCATCGCCCGCCACATCCGAGCCCAAGCACGAGGAGCACGTCATGGCCAAGAAGGCGCCGCGCGGTCTGTGGGGCATCCTGATGGTGCTGGGCCCGTCGCTGGTCTGGTGCGGCGAATACATCGGCTCCGGCGAGGTCATCATCGCCACCCGCACCGGGGCGGCCCTCGGCACCCTCGTCCTCTGGGCCGTCGTCATCGGCATCTTTCTGAAGTACTGGATCGGCCTCTGCGGCGCCCGCTACACCGTGGCCACCGGCGAGGGGATGATCGACTGCTTCGCCCGGGCCCCGGCGGGGCGCTACTGGCTCGTCCCGATCGTCTTCATCGGCCAGGTCTTCGCGGGGATCACCTCCATCGGCGCCCTGGCCGTGGCGGCGGCGACCTTCCTGGGCGAACTCATCGACCTGGGCCCCCATTCCACGCTCATCTGGGGCACCGTCGTCACGGTCTTCGCCTGTATCGTCGTCGGGAGCGGACGGTTCTCGCTCCTGAAGACGATCATGGGCCTGTTGGTCCTCGTGATCGTGGTCGGCGTCCTGTACGTGGCCCTGCATACGCTGCCGACCGTGCGGGACCTCGTCGTCGGGGCGTTCGGGTTCCAGGTGCCCGACGTGCCCGACTGGGTCCGGGCGGCCGACCCGAGCGTCAAGAGCGTGTGGAGCGAGGTCCTGCCCCTCCTGGGCTGGGCGGCCGGCGGCTTCGCCTCCCAGGTCTGGTACACCTACTGGGTGATGGGCGCGGGGTACGGGATGGCGGCCGACCGCAAGTGGGGGATGCCGGCCGACGAGGCACGCCTCGCGTCGCTCTCGGCCAAGGACGCCGAACAGGTCCGGCCGTGGCTCCGCGTCGTCGCCACGGACGCCACCGTCGCCCTGGTAATCGGCGTCGTCGTGACGGGGGCTTTCCTGGTGGCCGGGGCGGGCATCCTGAGGCCGGCCGAGTCGCTCCCCAAAGGACCGGAAGTCGCCTTCGAACTCTCGCGCCTTTTCTCCGAGCGATGGGCCGAGACGGGCGCCCTCCTCTTCATCCTGGCCGGCACCGCCGCCATGATCTCCACGCAACTCGGCCAACTGGCCGGCTGGCCCAGGCTCCTGGCCGACTGCTTCCGCCTCCTGTGCCGCCCGTTCGGACGATGGAAACCCCGCCGGCAGTTCCTCCTGTTCCTGGCCCTGTTCCTCGTGACGAACCTGACCATCAGCGCCCTGTTCGGCAAGAGCCCGGTGACGCTCGTGAAGTTGGGGGCGATCTTCGACGGCCTGCTGCTCGTACCGCTTCAGGCCCTGGCCGTCGGATGGGCCCTGTTCGTGGCCCAGAAACGGCTCCTCTCGCCCGAGGCCCACGCCATCCTGCATCCGCGATGGTACCATGCGGCCGGCCTGCTGGTGGCGTTCGGCGTGTTCGCCTACTTCTGCATCTTCCAGGTGCCGCAGGTCGTCGCGGAGATGCTCAGCGCAGGATAAAGTGATTTCGGATTTTGGATTTCGAATTTCGGATTGACGACAAGCCACGCGCGTGCCACGGCCGGTCTTGTCCGGCCGTGCGCCGGTGCGCGTAGTCCGGCACTGTGCGGCCCGGCCGGGAGGTGCGCCTCTGTGTGGCCCGGCCGGTCTTGTCCGGCCGGGAAGATGGACCCGCCTTTCCGCCGTTCGTTCCGCCTTCTGTGGCCGTGGTCGTTGCCGTTTTCGTCGTTGCCTAATGCCTCTTGCCGGTTGCCGAGTGCCTGCCTTTTCGCTGTGGCCGTGGTCGTTGCCGTTTTCGTCGTTGCCTAATGCCTGTTGCCGGTTGCCGAGTGCCTGCCTTTCGGCCGTTGCCTGTTGCCCGTTGCCTGTTGCCTGTTGCCCGTTTTACCGCGCTTTTAATTCATATAGCCGTTCCTCCATGGACCGAAAAAAGCCGACAATTCCGGGTGCGTTTTCGCGCGTTTGCGCGCGTTTCGATCAAAAGCGATCGAAAAGTCGCGCGTTTTGCATTACCCATTTTAACATTCGGGCCCCATATCGTCCCTGGGGCGTCAGAATCGGCGATTCGGGTTCCGAAAACGCGCCTTTTCGGGGGGTGCGCGAAAACCCGTTTTCCTAAAATATCGATCGCGGCGCGCGAAACCCGCACCGAAACTCGAACCTGACCCCCACGCTCACGAAAGGCGGCACGAACCCTTGGCGCGGGGCGGTCCGCGGCGGTAGACTGGCCGGCGACGAACCGGCGCCGCCCGCGCCGGCGGCCCCGTCCCGCACCCCTCTTGGGAGAGAACCGATGAACCGTCGAACGTTCCTGAAAGCGAGTACGGCGGGCCTGGCCGTCGCGGCCGGCTGCGCCCACGGACCGGCCATCGCCCAGCAGAAGGCCAAACGCGTGGGCGTGATCGGGCCCGGCTGGTTCGGCAAATTCGACCTGCTGCGCCTGATGCAGGTGGAACCGGTCGTCCCGGCCGCCCTCTGCGACGTCGACGCCAAGATGCTCGCCGAGGCCGCCGACCGCGTGGCCAAGCGGCACGCGTCCGGCCATCGGCCGAACACGTATCACGACTTCCGCGAGATGCTCAAGAAGGAGGATCTCGACGTCGTCATCGTCGCCACGCCGGACCACTGGCATCCGCTGGCGGCAATCGCGGCGATGCAGGCGGGCGCGGACGTCTACGTCGAGAAACCGATCAGCGTCGACGTGGTCGAGGGCCAGGCCATGCTCGCCGCCGCCCGCAAGTACAAGCGGGTCGTCCAGGTGGGCACGCAGCGCCGCAGCACGCCACACATCATCGAGGCCAAGAAGGAGATCATCGACACGGGCCTCCTCGGCAAGATCGCCTGGGTCGAAACGTGCTGCTACCACCACGGGGGCATGCGCGGGCAGCCGAAGCCGACGGACCCGCCCGAGGGCCTGGATTACGATTTCTGGACCGGCCCGGCCCCGATGCGGCCGTACATCCCCCGGGTGCACCCGCGGGCCTGGCGATCGTTCATGGAGTACGGCAACGGGACGATCGGCGACATGGGCATCCACATGTTCGACATGGTCCGCTGGATGCTGGGCCTGGGCTGGCCGAAACGGGTCTCGGCCTCGGGCGGCCTGTGGGTCCGCAAGAACGACATCGCCAACATCCCGGACACGCTCGACGCCGCCTTCGATTACGACGACCTGACCGTCGTCTGGACCCATCGCCGATGGGGCAGCACCGTCTACGACGATTACGGATGGGGCGCCATTCTGTACGGCGACCGGGGCACGCTGAAGGTGGGCGTCCGGAGTTACGATTTCGAGCCCCGCAAGGGCAAGCACGTCCACAAGGATTTCGTGGACGAACGGGACCAATACCCGGAGGACAAGACGGAGCCGCGGCTGGAACCGTACGCCGCCCCGGCGAACCGGCGGCACATGCAGGACTTTCTGCGGGCGATCGCGGAGCGCGGCCGGCCGGTTGCCGACATCGAGGAAGGGTTCATCTCCTCCGCCTGCTGCATCCTCGGGAACCTGGCGATGCAACTCGGGCGGACGCTCGTCTACGATCCCGAGAAAGGCGTCTGCACCGGCGACGCCGAGGCGACCGGCCTCCTCGCCCGGCCGTACCGCAAGCCGTGGGTCCATCCGACGCCGAAGAACGTGTAGGTCCGTAGCGTTGAGCCGGCGACCGAAGGTCGCCGCGCATCCCGCGGGGGGGGGCCCCCGGCCCGCCGCGCACGACCAAGGCCGGCGTTGTCGCGAAACGGCGCCCGGCCCGCTTGCGGGCCGGCGAACACGGGGCTCACCGCGCACCTCGCGGCGCTCACGACGGTTGCAGCAACCGACCGGCGACGTGCCGTCGCCGGCTCAACGGGAGAAACGCATGACCCGCCCGACGCCCCTCCCCGTCACCCTCCTGCTGGCGGCGCTGTGCCTGCCGGCCCCCGCCGCCGAGCCGGACCTCTCCCGCGTCCCCGGCGTCGTCGTCGATCACATTCCCGCCGCGACGAAGCGGTACGTCGGCTCGCCGAGCCTGGCGGTCCTTCCGGACGGCACGTACGTGGCGTCGCACGACATCTTCGGCCCCGGCAGCCGGCGCAACCGCACGCGGGTCTTCGCCTCCGCCGAC
>Ga0272441_10002708_pt1 | contig 35362 bp, 64 predicted proteins | sample SSMProp6N_FD_193582 | JGI IMG/M metagenome (GOLD analysis project Ga0272441, IMG submission 193582) | Marine sediment archaeal communities from Little Sippewissett salt marsh, Falmouth, MA, United States - SSM-Prop-6N | ecosystem: Environmental > Aquatic > Marine > Wetlands > Sediment ...
AAATATGTTAAAACAGAAGGCCGTAAAAAACCTTCTGCTATTTTTTTATAGTCTAAATTACTATGCTAAACCAATATTAATACCTAATACACAAGCATCACTTTCTTCAATTTCAACACCAACTTTTACAGTCATTGCAAATTCTGTAACGCTTGTAAAAATATTTCTATCTCTCTCAATTCTGATATCTCGGCCAATAGCTAAAATCATATTTCTATATTCAGTTAACCAAATTTGAGATTCTGATTGATAAGTGATTTTAATATCGCTTGGGTCGGCAATAGCACCTGCAAGTAATGTTATTGTACCTGCGGCATAATCCATTGAGTAATCAACACCCTCTACAAATGGTGTTACAGGATTTTTTGGATTAGCATCAATTGATTGTAGAGTAACAATTTCCGAACCGCTTACAATGTTTTTATGGGCCAATGCAAATGGTGAACCTGCAATTGTAACAGTTAAATGCTCGGTAACATAAGGTGTTTGTGGTAACAATGCCAATGGTACTAATTCAATTCCAAATGGTTTTAAATTAATTTCACTGGTTGAAGCTGTATCACCTAATGAAGTTGCCCTAGTTGCCAAATTATTTCTATAAAGTTGTTCAGTTGTATCACTTGCAAAAAATTTCAAGTTTCGTTTATTTCTTTTAAACTTACTTGGCATTTCTACAATCATATCAGAAAAAATTTGATTCTGAATGTTTTGACCATCATGATCTACAACATGAGTTTGGCCTGCTTGTTTTAACCAACCATTTTGTAATTTTAGATAAGTATCTACAATAACATCTGTGGCACTACCACCCTCAACCAACTCATTTTCATAACGTAACATACCAAGTTTATCACCTTGAATATATAACTCTTCAAGGTCATTACTTAATTGTGTGGCCATTAGTCTCATGATTGTTTCATCGACTGACTCACCTTCTAAATTTTCCATTACAAATTCATCGGTCAATTCCCAAGGGACCATAATTTCTTCTGGTTGTAATACAACTTTTGACGTTTGAATTTTTCTTCTTATAGCAGGGTCTTGACCTTCACGCTTTGGAACTGCAACACGACTACCAACACCGATTTTATCAATGTCCATTTTATCGTTTCTAAATCGTACAGTTCTTACTTTGTTTTTTAATCCTGTTACATCTATAACAAAATCAATAAACTTATCGGCCTGTTTATCATTCAACTTTCCACTTGTAACTAATTCTTGAGTTGAAATAGCGGCCAATTTTAAAATTTCTTCATTTGACATTGTTTTCTTAGACATTTTAAGTCCTCCTTAACTTTTTATTCTTGTCTAAATCCATATAGACATTTACAAAAAATTGTTTTTAATCTTTTAACGTTTCGTATTTCTTTTTTATTTCACCAATACCAATAATATCAGAAAAACCAACTTCATCATTTTTTTCTACTTGGTTTTCTTCATCATCATCTAAGGAATTGCTTAAACCACCTGCAAGACTTAATGTTTCAAATTCTTTAGTTAAACCACTAAATTTTTCTTCCATTCCTTTAATTAAGTCTGTATTTTTTTGAGTTAAATTTTTTAACTCATCAATACATTGGATACTTTTTTCTTTACTCTCTTTTATTGATTCACCTGATACAGATTCAATAAGTTGAGTAAGTTTTTCTGCTATATCCCTTAATGTTTGGAGTCGTGAAGATGATATTTTGGCCCCTGCTTTAGAAACATTTTCTTTACTTAATATATCCTTTATATCTTTTACTGATTTACTTGTTTCATCTGATTCACTTTCAATCATACCTAAAACTAAATCTAAAGCTGAAAAAGTAAGACCTACAATTTCATTAAAACCCATTGCAGTTTGTTCATGTATGCCTAATGATGTTGAAAGCATATCTTTAACATCATCCAAACTTTTATGTAGTTCTTTTGATTCGTTTTCAAGTTTTTCTAGTCTATCAATATCCGAAACTTTTTCAGTTTCATCTTCATTATTTTCTACTTCATCTTTTTTCTTATCGTCTTTTTCTTCATCTTCTTTTTCTTTACTTTCTGATTCGTCTTCTTTTTTACTCTCTTCATCTTCTTTTTCTGTTTCGTCTACTGATTCAGATTTATTTTCTGTTTCATCTACTGATTCTGATTCATCTGTTTTAAATATTTCATCATCTGGAAATTCAGACTTAAATTTTTCAAAATCAAATGTACCTTCAATACATTGATCGAATACCCCTTTTTCCATTCTTTTAAATGCACAATCAAAACATACACCACAAAGCAACCCTAAACCTAATGTTTGACTTTCTTGTTCTTTTGTAATCCCACAAAAAAGACATTTTTCATTTTCAGTATTAACGGCTTTTTTTACTGACTCATTCCATGTTTGAGTTGCTTTGTTTAGAGTTACTTTGTTAGTCACTTCTAAACCCCTTTTTACATTTTTTGTTATTATAAACGTTTCACCAATAGCAGGTGAATCCACCATTGATAATTCATTAACATCAATATCTAATAAACGTTTTTTCTTAGACATTTGCACCCCTATTAATTTTCTTCTATAACAGTTGATTGACCACCGATACTAAAACCCCTTATCTTATTCGATTTAACAAGGTTCCATACTTCATCATCAAATACTTTCATGGTTACAATCCATGTACCTTTTGTAATTACCCTATTATTCAAATTAAATTCAATAGGAGCTATATAAGATTCTACAATTGCAATTTTTCTATTAAACTCTACATGCATAAAACCACGATCTGATTTATTATTCATACCCAATTCATTTTTTAAAAATTCTGGGTCATCCCTAAAAGATAATTTAATCATATATCTATAGGCCGCTTTTTCAACTTCTTCTTTACTTATAATATCATCTTGTAAATCATATACATCTGGAATTAAAGCAGGGCCAGTGACTAACCTTTTTTCATTATTTACTTTGCATATTTCTATATAGTTTTTAAATGTATTGTTATCTTCACTACCACGGCCTTTAGGTTTTTTTCCACATCCTTTTTTTTCTATATCATACATTTCAAAAACTTTTTTAGCTTTATCTTTTAATGTCTCCATTTTACTTTTTCCTAAATCTGACATTTCATCAATTGAACCTTCTAACGTTTCATTACCATTAGAAACTTGTTGGCCAATTTCATTATCTAATAAAAAACCAACAACGGCTTCAACACCCTCTGTTATCCTTACTCTTTGCAATGTACTTTCTAAAAATCTATCTTTTGACATTATACTAAATGTAAAAACACCTTCACTTTCAATAACGTTTGATTGTTTTATATCTAAACCATTATCCAGTACAAAACGTGTTGCATCTCCAATATCATTAAATCTTTGTCTGGAAAGAATCAAACTTTCTATTTTTAAACCATCTGATAAACGTGTTAGATTTTTTATAATGTTTTTTACAATTAATGTTTTGACCATCTTATATTTCAAAAGTTTATTTAACTTTTGCAAAGTAAAAAAATCATTTTCTAATGGAGAATCATTATTTCTTTTCAATTTAAATTTTTTAAATTTTGGTATACCTCTTATTTTATTTTCAATTGTCTTTATTAAATCCGAAGGTAACATTGTTAAATAATTTTCATCATTAACTTTTAAAACATGAGCATGTAAACCTGATAAAGTTGTTTTTTCACTTTGTATTTCATGAGAATGGCCAACGCTTTTTTCTGTAAATATAGATTCAACACCATCCCTTGTATTAATTAAAAGTTTATGTACATGATTTTCATTTTCCGACATTACAATATTATTTTGCTTGTCTATTTGGTGTGAATGTTGACCATCTAATTCAGTCATTAATATTCGATCATTGATATAAAAAAGATGTTTATGCAGTCCGTCAATATCTGTTAAACTTTCATTTTTAAATACATGCAAATGAACACCACCCTCACCCATTTTTGTATTTTCATTTGACATTTTTTTCATCCTTAAAAAAAATATTATACTATTCTATATTAAACTTATTTCTATATACAATGCAAAAATTAAAAATAAGGTTCGATAATTGATCTACAATTTGAACCCCAACAAACCCTACCATTTCTACGAACTAAAAGAGTATGATGTTTAGGTAAAGATATATCATATACATAACCATCATAATTTTTTACCCATTTTTGAATATTTGGATGCCTATATTTTGAATTTATTTCTCTTATATCCCAAATATCATAATTAATAATATAATTACCATTTCTAAATTCCTGTATATTACCTTTAACTTTTCTTAGAGTATAACTACAACTTTTACCTATTTTAATTAAGATCTCTCCAATATCATCTGCTAATGTTTTTGATGTCGTGAAATATATTCTACAACCTTCAAAATTACCATCTTTGTATTGAGATGGTTTTGCTATATGTCCATCACAAAAAATAAAAGAATCTAAAAATATTTTTAGATAATTTGATGATAATTTTTTGATTGCATTCGGTACAAATTTCAAATTACACTTTCCAAATTGTTCACAATATAAACCTAATCTTTTATCATATATATTTATTTTTCCCTTAGTCATAGTCACATTCTTAAATCCCATTTTAGATACCCTATCAAAAATATATTTTTGATTATCTGTTTGCGCTATAACTGGATAACCTTGCCTTAAACTACCATCGGCCAAATAATAGCCCATAAACTCACAAAAATCATTCATATCTATATATAAATCATCTATAACCATCATTTCTACATCTTCACCTTTCCAATTTGATGATAAATATAATTTTACTTCTGAACCTGATTCTTGAAATTGTTTTATATCCTCAAAATAATATTTTAAACTTCTACCTTTTTTACCATTATCTACTCTTTTATAATAAAACATTTTATGATCTGGAGTTACAAGTAAATCTAATGAATGTTGATTGTTAGTTAAATATAACATTTCACCTTTATGATGCTTTTTTATTACATTTATACTCTCAACCCATTCTAAATTTTTTGTTTCTGGATTAAGACTAAGGCACTTGTCACCTACATTAACATCTGAAAACATTACAAAACCTTTTTCAGTATAAACTTCTGTAACGCTATCATAGCAACTAAGGTGAATAGGTGGCATTGAAACACCTGCTTTAATTAAAGATTCAGAAACTTTGGCATCATTTAACTTTTGGCCTTGTCTTAATTTAAATTCTGATAAATTTCTCTTAAATGGTGCTATTTCTTTTAAACTTTCTACACTATCAGATTCTAATATTTTATTCATATGGGTCATTGCCTGACTCACCTCAAAAACTCGGCCATTCATTTGTAAACAGATTGTACTTGTAACTTTATCAATAACCGACCGCCAAATATAACTTTTTATCCCTGCTTGGTGCATATAATTTAATTGACCATAATTTTGGGCCATTGTAACATTTGTGGCCGATAAATTTTTAAAATATGCGTTTATTGCTTTTTGCCCTTGGGCCTTTACACTTGGTGGTACGGCCAAATTACCACCTAATTTTTTAGTTAAATTATTTTTTAAAAACTCACCTGCTTGGGCCTTATTCAAACCTTTATCAACTACACTTTCTTTAATTATTTTACTTACACTTGGTTTTAAATTTTTTGGGTAATGGTCGCCTATTGCAATGTTTTCCAATCTTGTTACATCGTCAATTATACCTTTATCAGTTTTATCTAATTTAACCTTTACTACTTTTTGACTTTTTACTTTACTGGAAAATGAATCTAAGTTTAAAACATAAATTTTTTCCATATCTTTTTTTACACGTTTATCTACTTTTTTATCAAAATCCTTAAATCTTGAATCTAAAATAAACATTGTTCGATCTAAATCTTTGTTTGTATAAGGTTTACTTTTTGCACCTAAATCATTAACACTTAAAACTTTATTAATTGCTTTAGTTGCTATCTTATTCCACTCACCAACTATATAATTAACTAAATCATTTTCTATTTTTCTAATCTTTGCATTGTTATTTTTTACGGCCTTTTGAATAACATCATTTAAGAGATTAAATATAGATAACCTTTCTTGATAACTGAATGCTTTTTTAATTTGTAAAGGATGCATGACCATTTTTAATCCTCTTCACTATCTATAGTTTTTTCAAATGAATCTCTTAAATCGGTTAATGTTTTTACAAATGAAAATTCATTTGTTTTTTTTAAATGATCGTCTAATATTTTATGTGGACTGATACCATTAAAAATCATATCAACTATTTCTTCTTTTTGATTATCATCTTTTTGATTATCATCTTTTTCATCATCTTCTTTTTCATCATCTTCTTCTTTTTTAGGTCGCCCATTTTCTTTTTTAGGTTTTTCAATTTGCCCTTGCGTTGCCAAGGTTCCTTCTTGGTTGGCCATTGCTAAACCTTGAGTTATTTTAGCAAGTGACATTGAAAAAGGTAAATCAGGGTCGAAAACATCATCATTTTCTTTTATTGGTGGTAACTCTTTATTAAAAATATCTTCTAAAATCATTCTGGCAATTCTTGGAGTTAAGGCCCCTGATTTTTCTGCACCGCTTAATATTTTTACTAAATCCTCATCATTTGTAACATTTGGTGAATTAGTTTTTAATGTCCAAAATCTAATTCCTTGTTGTACTAATATTTTATTCCAGTCACAATCTAATGTTTCACGAATTGGATTATATACATATTTTTCGGCCAATCTTTCAGATTCTTGGGCCGTTGCCCTATTTAAATTTTTCGTGTCACCTGTCATTAAACTAGGCAACCTGAATGACCTTCTTATTTTATCTGCATTTTTTTCATCATAAGTTTGCCATAACGCATCTGTATGTTGATCGTTTGTTAAAGGTTGTATTTCAACTTTCATGCTATTTGTATTAGATAAGCTATCATGATTGGATTCACCTTCTAATATCAAAAATTTTGAATAATTTAAATCACCTTTAATTGATTGGTCTACAAACTTTTCTAGTCGGTTAATTGAACCCTCTGTCAACATACCACCCGAAACTAAAACGGCCATTGACGGTATATTATTATTTTGTTGCGTTAATATATTAGCTTCATCGGCCGTTCTTGAACCTTTAATAGCAATAATGTTACCTGCAAACCTTGGCATCCCATAAGGTGTACTTCTATTTGTATAAAGATTAAAATGATATATTTCAGTTGCCCTATATTTTTCAGGTAAATTTTTATCTGCAACTTTTCCATTTCTTTTATCAATTATCCTTTCATCTCTGAATTCTTTAAAATAAACATATCTATTATTTTTAACTTGTACATACCGTCTTAATCTTTCATAAAATATTTTAGTTTTTATTTGAAAATTACTATCTACATATTTAACTTTAATCGGTGTAAATTTTTCATCCCTCATAGTAATTCGCATTTCTGCGGCCTCTAATTTATTAAATGAGGTGTAACCATCAAACTTAGAAAGCCGTGGCCGTATCAACTCCAAATAAGCGTTACCAGTTGACTCTATATCATCTAATATATTTTTTCTAATTTGTGTTAGATTATATTTTAAACTAGGTAAATTAATTAAATTAGTTTCTAACCATTCTTTTTCTTTTTTTATATCTGTTTCATAAATTAATTTTTGTGCATCTGTTAAATCTTTTAACATTAATCTTTGGCCAAATCCTTCAACACCAATAACCATTGATTCTATTGTTTGGCCTAACTCACTGGAATACTCTTTTAAAATACTTAAATCATCTGTAGATAAAGGTGGTTTAATAAATTTAGAATCAATCGTATTAACATACTCACTTTGATCTTCATTAGTCTTATCTTTTTTTAGACCTATTACCGTTGCTTTTAAAACTGCACGATTACCATTTTTAGTTTCAACTGGAATCAATTTTGATTCTTTCTTTACCATTTTATTATTATTTTTTCTTAATTTAACTTTCATGTTTTTAACCCTATATTAAATCAGGTTCATTTTCTCTTTGTTTCTTTTTACCTTTAAAAGCAACTCTAATAGCAATATCTAACGCATCAAATAAATCTTTGTAACGACCATCGGGCATTTGCAAAAGGTGTTCTTGTAATTCGTGCATACCTTCAAGTAAAAATACTTGGCCTCTTTCAAAATATGCTGATAATTTCCACGCCCTCATTGTTTTATCTGTTTCTGTAAAAACTGGTACGGCCCTTACTTTTGATAACTCTTTATCTGCTTTCATATCTTGTAATATTGCTTCTTGATATCCATTGGCCTCAATGCCAACCCTAATAGGGTCGTATTTTAAATGTTTTTCATCTATAACTTTTTTTTGATCTGTATAATGAGTTATCCTATTATAATAGTTTAACACAAAAATATTAAATGTCTTTGGGTCTACACCTATAGTTACATGAGCGAATTTATCGGCATTTTCTTTTTGCTTTATTGCTAAATCTACACCTTGAAATATCATTAACTCTTTTAATTTTAAATTTTCAATCCTTGCCCAATTAAACCAGTCAACTTTAAATATTTTACCTTTCATTGCCCTAACATCATTCATATATTGACTGTTAAAAATAATAGTACCTTGATCTTTTTTCTTTTTTAACAAAAATTTAACACTAAACTTTGAAGGCCAAAAGGAAATTAATTTTTGATGTTCTTTTAATTTTTCAGCGTTTTGTAAATTCTTTTTCTTAATTAGTGCTTTTATTCTTATATAATATCGTTTTAATACTTTTCCTTTACTATTTTTTTTAGTAAATACCGATTCAATTAAAGAACCATATAAATCAGTAGGATGGTATCTTGTACCTATTATGTTCATTTCTCCATCTGGTTCTAAAGTTGGGTCAAGTATCTTATAAAACCATGTATATAATTTTAATCTTTGTACCTCTGTTTTACTATTTTCTTCATCAACTAAATCATCTGCATAAATTTTATCAAAATGTTTTGACGCTAAGGCCCCTGTATATCCTACCGTTGTTACTGTTTCTTCTTTATGGGCCGCTGTCCTTGTATTAATAACAATGGCCCCATCATTCCAAATACGGCCAACTAAATCACCAAATATCTGTACAAATTTTTTACTTTGAATTTTTTGTTTTATTTCTGATAAAAACGCTATAGCATTGGCATCTGTTTTTGATGCAATTAAAATTCTAATATTTGGATTCTGTAATATATCCAATATTATTTTTGAAATAGTTAATACGGTTGAATTATGAGTATAAATATTCTGGGCCACAAAATTATGATTTTTTAATGTTTGTAAATCATAAGTTTCTTTTATCCCTTTATACTCAATTGACTCTATTGAATCCCAAAAAACATCTGAACCCATTTTTAAATTTCTAGGTACTGCAATTTTTTCACCTATTTCAAAATCAGAAAGTTTTTTCCATTCATTAAAAGACCTATATCTATGGTCTAATGTTGATGTTATTTCACGACCACTTTTTAATTTTAATGTATAAACTTTTTTTCTACCTGATTTAACCTTAGCAACAACTTTATCAACATCCTGTTTTAAAGTTTTATCATTAAGAGATAATATTTTATCTCCTACTTTAATATCTTTTATTTTTTTTATATCACCATTTGATAAACTAATCTTGACTGATTCACATAAGCATTTACCGCTACCCCTTGGTGCTAAAAGTAAATGCCATTTTTGATTTTCTAATTTTCTATATGAATATGTATTATGATAAAACATCAATAAATGAAAATCCATAACATCTGTATAACCTAAAACTTCACGCATTAATAAATCAATTCTATTATGATTTATTATTTGATCTTTTAAAAATGCGTTTCTTTTTAATTCAGTTAGTTTAATGTTATCAATTGCCTTTTGACGCTCTTTAATTTTTTTTAAATGTTTTGGATTCTGTATAAAATCTAGGCCCATTGTTAATTCCTAAATTTTAATTTAAGTTTTTTCTTAGTAACTTTTTTCTTAACTGGTTTTTCCACTTCCTTTATATCAACTGGAAAAAACTTTTGTAACTTTTCGGTATCCTCATCTAATGTTTCCAGTAATTCGGGCCGCATTTCAATGATGTTACCTTTGGCCATTTGATTAAGTTTTTTCATTTCTTTTTCTAATTCTTGTTTAATCTCTTCGGTTGTATAACTAGCAAAAGACATTTCACCTTGTATTTTTATTTCATTAACTTTTCTTTCAATAAAACCAAAATCTTGACCTAGTTTAATAACATCCTTATAGATTGTATTTTTTTCTTTTACGGCCGCAACTAAGGCCGTCCACTGGCCACGGTTAGAAAACTTTACTTTAAGTTTATCCAACTCTTTAATCATTTGACGGGCCTTTTCTGTATAATCTGTATAGACCGAAACGGAATCTAAATGTTGGAATTTTTCTTGATCTAAATCATAAATGCGTTGACGATAATATTTTAAAACGTGTGGTTGTAGGCCTAGTTCTTCCAATATTTCTAAATCAGAATAACACTTACCTATCAATTTTCTAACTTGGCCCTCTAATTTTCTTTGTTCAATGGCCGTTAGACTATTACTTTTTTTCTTTTTTTTATCGGTCATCCTTAACCCTTAAAAAAAACTTATTTCTTTACAAAACCCGAACCATTACACTTTTTACAAGGTTTTCTTTCCCATAAAACCGATTCCAGTATTTGCCTGATTTTATCACCTAAATTAATGCCCCGATCTTTTAATCTTTGCAATTCTTCAATGTCACGATAGTTAATATTAATATTATCACTTTTATCTAAGATTAAAATATTATCGTCTATTGTATAACCATCGCCTTTACAAGCATCACAAATTTTATGGTGTTTGAAAAACTCTTTTAAAATCTTTGTGTACTCTGTATAAGTTTCTAATTTGCCATTTTTCGGTACTGGAACCCCTCTAATCGCTAAATATTTTGTACCCATATATATATCCTCCTATCTAAAGTAATATTTCTATTAAAAGAGAGATATATATATTTAAATTCCTTTTAAATCTTTCCATAGTATACAATGTAATAACACACTATATATAAAGTCAACAATAATAAATCATACTTGACTTTATCACTCTCTTTATTATTTTTTTAACTAACTAGCATTTTTTACATTCCATAATTTTTTTAATTCCTTTTTTAACTCTTTGTTACTTTCTACATAATTCATATAGATCATTGTATTATCTATAGATTTATGGCCTAGTATCGTTTTAACCGCATGTATATCTTTTGAGGCCTTATAAAGTCTAACCCCTAATGTATGTCTTAAACAATGAAAACCAAGGTCACTATTTGGCCTGTATGAATCCCAAATTCGCCTTACTTGCCTTGTTGTTACTGGAAATAGGCAATCATCATTTGATAAGTTTTTCATGTACTTTAAAAGGGTATTATAAAAATCATCGGGAATTGGTATTGATCTATCATTTGAATTCTTTATTCCTTTTACAATTACCACTTTATTTTTAATATCTTTTTTTCTCAAATTTAAAATTTCTTGGCATCTCGCCCCTGTAAAAATGGCCATGAAAATCAAGATTGAATCCCTTGATTCTTTATTTTTATTTAGAGTTTTAACCAAAGTTTCCAACTCATTATCATTTAAAAATTTATCTTGAGTTAAATTTTTCATCCTGGCCCCCCTGTTTTTTTCTTTCTATAATCATAATATCACATTGTGATATAATTACAAGAAAAAATAACGCTTTTTGTTAAAAAATATTACAATGTAATATCAGTAACTTAGGGATTAAGGGCCATAAGGCCCTATATTTAAAATAATCTTGTATACATGCCAGTAAATTCAGTGAATAATTCTTGTAACTGGTCAAAATAAATACCCTCATGCTTTTTCAACTCTTTTAATTCCATTTTTGCGTATCTGAAAAAAGTCATGTCATAAGTATCATCTGGCCTTAACTCTATACAAATTTTGTTTGCTTTGCTTGAATTCCTACCAATTCTAAATTCCAAGGCCCCACAATTTTTACGGCCGCTTGAAAAAACTAAATCTTTTGCCCCTGTCATGACAATAAACTTATTGCCCCCAAGTTGTTGTAATATCGTACTTGCAACTTCTTTATTTCTTTGTGTTTTTTCTTTTGAATCCATAAGGCCCCCCCTGTTTTTGTTTCTATAAATATAATATCACATTGTGATATAATAGCCAACACTATGCACAAAAAAAATAAGATAATATCGCATTTTTTTTTATATACCGATTTTCAGGCACTTAGGGCATAATTAACAATACAATATCATTGTGCTATAAATAAATATCATGGAGGTTATTATGAAAATTTTTATTCTTTTATTCCTTTTTATTTTTGTAAATTTTAGTGTAACAAAAGAGATTAATTTTTTAGACGTTTGCAAAAATAATAATGATTACTCAACTGGAACCCAACACACTATTAAAGTTATACTTGAAAAGTATAATACTAATAATTGTGAAACTGCATATAATATTATAAAGAAAAATAAATCTTTAACCTTAATGGACACTGTTACAAATTTTTATGCAATTTCCAAATTAGATTTTTTGACTCATTTAACATTAATGGCCAGTAAAACCCCTGATAAAAAAATTAGTATTAGATATCTAACCAAACTAAAAAATCTTAAATTTTTAAATATCTCTTTTTATGTTTTTGCTAATTACAAAGAGTTTAAAGAATTAGCACCACTTGAACAATTAGTCTTATTAAGTCCTGATTTAAATTATGGCCAAAACGCTTTATATGATGATTTAGATATTAATAAAATTGTTATATACAAAAACATGAGACATATAAAATATCTAACTGTATCAGGTTATAATATAACCCACGTTGATAAAATAAAATATCTAACCAACCTTTATCAATTATTTATTGCAGATAATAACATACAAGATTTAACTGGAATTAAAGACCTTAAAAATTTACACCAACTTGATTTAAAAAATAACCCCCTTAAAGATTACTTTGAAAAAATAAACTATAAGGGGAGCTATTTAATGCTGCAAAGGGAAGATGTCACGACCTTAAAATATTTAATTAATATGCAATAAGTCCAACATTAAAAAAACGTGGAATATCGAATTTTAAAAAGATATAATTTTATTTATATCTTTTCAACTCTTTTTTTTCGTAAAGATTAACTATATACTTTAACGCTTTTGTTAATAAATCTTTTGTTTTAATATTTTTACGAATTGCTATTGATCTAAAACGATTGTATAAATCCAACTCTATATCAAAACCCCTCCTTACATATTTTTTATCTTTGTTCATATATTTTTTAACTTCCTTTTAAAAAAATATTTTAATACTCTTTTGTTATATTCTATTTCTTTATTTAAATATTTTGCGTAAAAACAACTATTAGTTTTTCTACAAACTTTCAATGGTTTTTTAAAAATTATATTCGGTAATGGGTCTAGTACATCACCAACATTAATATCATTTAATGTTAATGCCCTTCTTACTCTCTTACAGCTTTTTTTATTTCTTCTAACATTTCTAATATCACATTCCATTTTTTTAATCCAAACGACACTAAAGGATATTCAGAATCTAAATTTTCAAATACTCCAATAACTGTATGGCCCCTATAAGCATACCTTTTAACAATCATGAAACATACTCCATTGATTCTTTACCATGCTTTAACATAGTTATCATATAAAACATTTCCAAAAAATCTTTTTCTATTTTATTTTTAAACCATCGCTTTAATCTTAAATGATATAACCAGTCCACATCATTTTTATCATAAAGTCTTTCAATTCCAATAAAATAGAAACTATCATAAGACAAACAAATTCCGTCAAAAGACCATTGACCTATTACAATTTCTTTAATACTTAACCTCCTTGTTAAATAAAAAGTGAATTAGGGCCACATTGCATAATCAGGTTCATACATTTGACGTAATATACTAACAACTGGTATTGCATGTTTTTGTGACTTTCTTAATTTTGCAATATTGAATTCCCAAAAATCTTCAAGTGTAGTTTTTTTAGCATCACAACGTGACTTCCAATCAAAAAACATAATTATAATTTGATCTAATGGCATTTTCTTATTTCTCTTCGTCCAGTATTCAGGATGATGCTTGTTATTTTTTATATGGTGTTGTATAGCATCACTTTTTAAATGTTTTTGATATTCTTTATCTAAACCATCTTTGGAGTTTCTTAAACTATCTAAAGAATCTATAAATCCAAAATATTCTTTATCACCAAATTTTGACATATCGTGTATGATTGCCTGACTCAAAAGACGGCCAGTAAATTCTAAAATACTTTTTTGTAATCTTTGTATATGGTCTATTTGATCTAAATTATATTTTAAAACCTTGTCTTTTTCAATTGGTTCACTCTCATACATATCATAGGACTTTGAAGGGAAAATGATATGACCACCATTTTTTTTATAGTATGCTTCTTGTGTATGTGCATTAATTTCTACATTTAAAACTTTACCATTAAACTCTTTATCATACATGTTAAAATCATTTCGTATTTTAATTTTCATTTATCACCTTTACAAACACTGGTACTTTCCAATAATTAATAATAAAAAATTTATAATGACAGCTATTATAAATATATGCCAATTACCCTCTGTAACTGGATTATTTATTACAATATGTACAGAAACCATTAATATATAAATTCTAATAACATTTACTAAATCACTTATTCTTTTTTCTACTGGTAAATTGAAAGTTATTTGCTGAACAAAGAAAACACAAAAAATAAAAATTGGAATGTCAAAGTTATTATTGGAATTAGAAAATAATTTGATGCTGATAAAAAGACTTATAACGGAAATTAATCTAAAAAAATTTGCTATTGTTAAATATTTTTTCATTCTATATATACCAACTAAAATATTAATTAGTATAGAATCTTCAATCCAATTTAAAAAGTCAACTTATCACTTGTATTTTTTGTGTTTATTTTTTTGAAATAAAAATGACCTTTAATCAAAAACTCACTAGTAAAAAATTAAAGGCCATTATCAATTAGATTATCACTTACTCAAAAAAGAAGAGAGAGTAATTATGCCTCTATACGGAAGCGTAAAAACATCAAAATAATACTATTGTGCTTTTAATACAAATTCAACTTAAAAATAAAAAAACTTTTTACACCATGCATTAAAGTTGATTTAAATAGTAGAAAAAAAAGATGCACTTTTAAAGGCCACAATTACCCTTAAATGATAAGGTAAATTTTTTAATGGTCTTAATTGCACCTTTTCTTAAAATCAAAAATCTAGGCCTAAAGGGATTAAAAAAAGGGCCTATAAATATTGGCCCCTTTCTGTATTTCCTGAAAATAGCACTCTCATTTCCATTGTTTATTAAGTAATCTTTTTAGAAAAAAAAGTCTACATGATATCTAAAAATAATCAACATTTTTTTATGGCCTCAATAAAATTTAAAACCCTTTTTTCATCATTACTTTTTTTACTGGAATGATACTTTTCAAAATCTTTAGAGTAATGTAATGCCCTTTCAAAATTTAACTTTATGCCATAGTATGATTCCCAATATCGTCTTTTTTGTATTGGCCCCAACTTTAAAGCAATAATATTTTCCATTACCATTGATTCACGTTTTGATTCATTGGCCATTAAAATTTCTGAAATATCGTACTTTGCTTTTTTCATAGTGCCTCCAATATTTTCTTAAATTTTTCAGTTGCTTTTTCTAAATTTTTAAATGTAAACTTTTTATTAACTGTCACAATTTCAAATTTCACTTTTAACGATTCTGTTATCAAGGCCATGATTTTTACATTTTTTCTTTTTATTAATGTTACCCTTTTCATATATACCTCCCTTTGATATATTTCATTTTGTGTTTTGGCCATGATTTACCCCTTTTTTTATCTTATCTCACCTTTAGAATATCACATTGTGATATTATAATCAACACCCTGCGTTAAAAAAATGTATATTTTTTAATATTTTACATGAATTCAGGCACTTAGGAATATACGAACTAAATGGATTTTATCTATATTTCTCTGATTTATCTCTTTGATTTTACTACTTTGTGCATTTCTCTAAAAACATAATGACTATTTGTCAAAAAATATTTTGATTTATGGGCCTTTGGTTTTACTAATTGTGAAACATACGCCTCAAATGTAATCATAACTTACCTCTCTTTTAAATATAATACTGTTTTATTCCTACAAGAAACTGGAATATAACAACCGTCAAATAATGCATCCTCTTTTTCCTGTGGTGTATACTCCAAATTTGGAATATAACGACTAGAAACTACATTATAATCAACTCCATTGTTAATATACGTTTTAGACTTATGTCTACCCTCTATAACTTTAACTATACAATCATAACTTTCTATTTCATTAAATTGAAAATTATCCCTTTTACCTAAAATAAAATCCACAATTGCATTTATTGTTTTAAAACTAAATTTATACGCTTCAATTATGTCACCATTTAATTTAAAACATATCGGCATTATCCCCAATTCTGCATAAATACCTGACCAATTTTTTGAAAAATTAAATTCATTTTTAATACCATGACTTTCAAGGAATTCAAAAGTTAACTTTTTTTCCAAAAGTAATTTTCTAATTTCTTTTTTCAACTCACGTTTTATTTTAAAAACACTGTTGGATAAATCTTTATATCTACACATATTTTATACCCTCTTTACAGAAATACTTTAAAATCTATTTTAAAAAACTCACCTAATTTTTTAGCTTGATCTACAGTTATTTTTCTTAATCCGTTACAGGCCCTACTTAATGCACTCTCTGAATTAAACACTGGGCCAATCAACTCTTTACGTTTTATGTTTCTATTTTCCAACAAGTATAATAAAAAATCATTTGGTTTAACAGGATCAAAAGGATAATTTTTAGTCTCAAATTCCTCTATGTAATGACCTAATGTTTTTAAATAATCATCAATATCTTTTTTTGCTTTAGTGTCTACATTGTTTCTAATTTTTAACAAGTCATTCATAATGTTTAAATTTTTATGTAACTCGTTTTCACTGGAAATCAATTTTGGAATTAAAACATAAAAATAAGTTTCTCTTAAAAACTTTTGATCTTTAGTCAAAGAATCTTTAACCTTGTTTAGCATTTGACTTGTTTTTGTTTTTTTAAAGTTTAAATTATGCATAAAGATTAAGCACCTTTTTTAAAGTTTACTTTAAAGTTTATTTCCAACCCATTTCTATCTAAAGAATCCTCAACCTTAGCTAAAGAATCTTTAACTGCATAAAAAACATATTGGTCTACTGGCATTTCTAACTTGGTTGCTATTTCAACAACTTTATCAACGCTCGGTATTTCTAACCCTTTTTCAATGTTATTTAACCTTAAAACACTAACACCAATTAAATCAGCAAATTCTTTTTTACTCATTTCTAAACATAACCTTTCAGTTTTAATTATACTGGAAAAGGTTATTGGCCCTAAATTTAATTCCTTTAAAAATGTTTTTGCATTTTTAGTAGTCATGTTTATTCACCTCAATTACTTCAATTATTTCATATTTATTATTTCCAAGATCAATATAAATGGCCCTATATGATCTGGATAACCTTATTGATCTTTGGCCCTTCCTATTGCCCTGTAAAGGTTCATCATGATAACCCTTAACTTTCATTATAGATTGTATCCCTTTAGTTTCCACACCATCAACCCATAAATCAAATTTTCTAATTATATGAATCGGTAATCTCTTTAAATCTTTTTTTGCCTTATGACTAAGTTTAACTTTAGTCATTATTTAAGACCTGATTCAATTTCACTAATTATATCTTTTAACTTGTCTAATTGTTTTTTTGCTTTAGACGCTTCCTTATTGGCCATTTCAGTTAAAAATGAATCAGCTTTTAAAGATTCTAAATCATAATTTATACTGTCAATATGATATTCAATGTCTTTTACTCTCTGGAAAAGGTTACTCATAAACTTTAAATTAAATTCTTTTTTTGTTTTTGTTTGTTTCATAAGGCCCTCCCCTTTAAAGTTTAAATTTAATCACTGGTAAAAGATTAAATACTTTCATTCATGTAACCTTATCGGTGTAACATCAACGCAACAATCATATTGGCCAGTAATCTCACACACACCGTTTATATCATTGCTTTCATCCGCATAATCATTTATTACAAAACCAAAATTTACTTTTTCTGCTAGTGCCTTGGTTTCATCACTTAAACCTGAAAAATCATCGTTTACTAATGCTATTGCTAAAGTTTTTGATATTTTCATAAGGCCCCCTTTAAAAGTCTTTATAATTTGATATTAAACTACACTTGCCAAATTGTCAAGTTTATAATTTTCGTCCGAGTCATGTAATTTCATAAACATATAAACACTGGAAAACATAAACCGTTAAAAACATTAGGCCCTATAGCAAAAAAAAATTAAAAAATTTTTTCACGAAACATTAGCCCATAGAGTAAAAATATTGTGCAAGTGTGGGAGGGTTGCCTACAATATAAACAAAAAAAATTTCCCGAACTGCTGATACCTGGGGAGGGTTAAGTTATTGTTTTCTCGTAACGTTTAATTGGCCACGTCCGATTATGTATATAGTCGGACGTATTATATGTTTAATATCATTCATGTTTTCAATCATCAAAAAATTCTATTTAGTGTGGCCCGAAAAGGGCCTCACACACAAGGCGGACGGTGACCACGAGAGCGGCCAACTTCTTATTAAACATAAGTTATTTAATGTTTTCTTTTTTATGTTACTGGATAAATAATCTTTAATTACTATCTATAACTAGGGATTAAATTAATTTATGTTTAACTATCAAAGACATCTTTACTTTATATCTACTGTACAGGTAACTAATGATATATTAGTTTATATCTTATTATTACCCCAACGAGTGACCAACTTCTTTATAAACATTAATTATTTTATGTTTTATTCTTTTATGTTACTGGATAGATAACCTTTAAATGCTATATATAACTAAAGATCAATTGATTTAATGCTTATTAATTAGATAAGTATTTACTTTATATCCACTGTATAGGATATTAATTAATTATTTATTAATGTATATATATATATATATTATGTATAGGGATAAATGATTATGTATTAGGTATAGATTAATGATTACTTTATCTTTATATAGTTAGTCATGTAATTAACTTTGTACCCTTTATTGATTATTATATTTTTGTATATAGTTTTTACCGCTTTTATTTATTGTTTCTGATATATTTAATTGTAGACCTAAATCTAAACTTATTTGGTTATTCTCTTTTATGTTCATCTGTATTGTTTAAGTAATCTAATATATCGTTTAAAGAGTTGTATAATTCATCATGTTCTAAAACATAATCTAATTTAAGTAAGTTTTTTATTATTACTGTAACTTCGTCTTTTTCTGTCATGTCATTTGGGTCTTTCATTTAATTATCCTTAAAGTTTTTTTACAATCCAATTTGTGATTAAATCATTGCATCTTTCCAATACATTTTCATTAACTTCTAATTTAATTACTGTATTTTCTACCGCTTTTGTTATCCAATGTTTTTTTTCTGTTTCAATATCAGTTACCCTTTCTTTTATTATTTCACCTTCTTCAATTAATACACCATAAGGAAACTCTAATATTGAGTTATTAACATACCTTGCTATTTCATATCCTATAAATTCTAATTTATAACCAAACTGGTAAGCGTTTTCTTTTGCAGTTATTTCAATTGGTATTAAGTTGGAATTAAATATTTCATCCAGTTCTTCGGCCCTGTTATATGCTATTGGATGAAATTCCCATATTTTATTTTCTCTGTTAAACCTACCTGACATTTTTTTAGCTAATTGTATAAACATTGTATTGTATTTTTCTAGTTTTATGAAATATGGTATTGGTGTTTCTGGTTTTTCTTCTTGTACTGCTTCAAATAACATTGAACTACCAAAACTTGTTACTACTGATAAATCTTTAACTTGTAATTCGTATGTAAGGCCAACTTCAAAATTTTCTGTTATATTATCTATTTTTAACCTTGCATTATAGATATCATTTAACTTAGTTTTAAAATACTTTCTTCCCTTTTTTACAATTGTAAACTTGTTAATTAATATTTCATTTTCCATTTATTTTACCTTTATGTTTCTATTTCTACACCTGTTCTTTTCCAAATTAAACCATCATGTACATTTGTTCTTGTTTTATCTAACTGGAAATTACCTACATAAACATAATTATTTTTTAACTTGATAAACGTTATTCTAGTTTTAACGTTTGTTTTTTCAAGGTAATCATTTACATGTGATACCCTTTCCATGTCTACTCTGTATTTTTCTTGTATTGTTTGGCCATTATCCAATAACTCATTTATCCAAGGGTTGTTTTTTTTAACTGCTTTTGGGAACCAAAATAATTCATTTTTAGTATGTCTCAATGTTGCTTTTCGGTATCCTCTATAGTTGTAACCAAAAGCATTACATATATCTACTATTATTCTAAATTCATCACCTAATTTAATCATTTTCATTGTTTTGATCTCTTAACGGTATTATTTTACTTTCGCCTTTTTGTAACTCAATTCTTTGTTCTATATCTTTAGTGACTTGATCGTTAAACAACCACATATTAGTTAACATTCCTTGAATGTTATATAATGCACTTATTGTTTTATTAGATTCTTCTTTCATTGTTTTATTGTAGGCCTTTAAATGTACTGCAATGCCTTTTTCTCTTTTAATAAATCTAATTGTAGACCATGTTGGTTGTTCTATATAATTACTAAATTCACCATTGCCTAGACCATCTGATAAAAAAACACATCCTGCAATGTCATAATCTTTTAAAATATCATTTATCTCACTCATGGCCTTTTTTAACTTTTTACTTACACCTTTCATTTACTCACCTTTATGTACCCTATTAAATATTTCTTTTAATTCTATATATATTTCTTTTAATGTACCCCTTGAATATTCTTTATTGTTAACCTCTTTTAAATGTTTTTCTAAATGTATTAAAGCATCACAAACTATATCTAATTCAGGTATATATGATATGTTTTTAATCATTCTTTTTTCCAGTATTAAATACTAGTAATTCATCGGCCAATTTTATTATTTCTTTTGTTTCTTTTTGTACTTGTTCTAAACTTTCTTGGCCTTCTTCAATTACTTTATGTATATATTCAAAAACTAATTTCATTTCTTTAAAATTTAAATCACTGAAGAGTATTTCATTTAAATATATTTTACCTTGAGAACTATTATTATACTCAAATGATAATTTATAGTGTTTGTTTATTTTTATTTCAATGTTATTTTTATATACTAATGAAGTAACGAATCTTTCTACTTCATCTAGTTTATTATGTAATAACCTTAATTCATTTTTTATTTTTGATTGACTTAATGTTTCCCTACTCATCTTTTATTCCAAGTTTTAAAGTTTTTTATTACATCCTTATTTGGAAACTTACCCTTGAATGTAATGGCCCTATCATCTATTGTTATAAACGCAGGGCCTTTTTTTACTGGAAAGTCTATTTGACTTAGTTCTTCTTTTGTTAGACCATATTTTAATAGATAGTTTTTCATTGTTTCTATACCATCTATAAATTGTGACCTTGATGAATAGATACAAACTTTTAATTCTTTATCCTTAATTAAATCTTTTAACCAGTCAATTGCACCCTCTACAGGTTTATCTATTGCTTTGTTATCGCCTTGCCAACCACTAGTATATGAATGTATTACACCATCAAAATCTACATATATTGATTTAATCATTGCTTTACCTTGTCCTTTTCACTTAAACCTAAAAATTCCGTATATTCTTTAGGTGTCATTGTATCAGGGTTAGTTATATCACATCTTTTTACTGCATAATCCTCTACACTTGTTTTAAAATCTTCTGGAATAACAACATCAAAATCTGCAAATACTCTAAATGGTTTACCTAATGATTTAGCATAATCAACTTGATCTTTTAAATCACCACCTTCATTATAATCATTAAAATAATTCTTTGTTCCTACAACCATAAATATTTTTGAATTTCTTATATTTTTTTTGTTCTTATTACTTAACATTTTTTAAATCCATGTTTCTACAATTGTAGGGTCGTCTTTTAAAAATAATTCTAACTGTTTAAGATTAGTACCTGCAAAATAATCTACAATGTCTTGGTAGTTATTTGATTCAATGATTATTTCACTGGCCTGTGGTGATTCTGTTCCCTGTAAAACATCCCATGCTCTTACAGTATATATTTTATCCCTGTCCTTTGCATTTTTATAAACTGTATAAATTCTTATTGAATTTGACTCTTTTTCTTTAATGGAATTTATGGCATTAATTTTATTATCATATTGACCTAACCATAAAAGAGATTCTTCTATTTTTGTTTTTACTAATGCTAATTCTCTTAAACCTTGTTTTTTAGCTTTTAATATTTCTATATTTGTATCTATTTCAATAATTAAACTTTTTATATGTCGTATTATGTATTCATGATCTGTCATTACTAATCCACCCAAATGTTTTTATTTTTCATGTACTCTATAACTTTAAGGTTATTCTTTAAATTTTCTTTTTTCTTGTACTCTCTTTTTATATTTATAAAGTTTTTTGCGTTTTCTTCATTGTTTGAATCTAAAACGATATCATATCCCTTTAAATCATTTCTTAAATGCTCTGTATCTCTTTTTTTCTGGAAATATAACAATTGTCTTTTAAAAAACCTTATCATATCCAAGTATGTTTTTAATTCTGTATTTTTTACATCCCAAGGTGCATCTATTTTCATCTTTACCCCTTTAAACTAAAAAAAGACACAATGTTATTTTGTGCCTTTTATTATATATGTATAATTTTTAAACTTTTTACTAATCCTTTTTCTTTCTGGTTAAATTAAATTCCCTTATACACTGTTTACAATAACTATTGTAACCATCTTTTTTTGATTTATTTTTATAATATTCTAAAACAGGTTTATACGTTTTACATTTTGCACATCTTTTATCTATCGACTGGCAACTAAACAACCCACTTTGTGAATTATTTTCTTTTTCTTTTAATGCTTCCATTTCCTTCATTTTCAAAACCCCTATAAATTTCCAGTTTTAATATCTTTAATAATGTCACTGTAACAGTTCCAATAATAAATGCTTTAAGTATTAAATATTCATTGTTACCTAAAATAACTACATCATGAAATATATACATAGTTGTTATAAAGTGTATTACTGCAATTAAGATACAAATAAAAGCAAATCTTTTATCTCTCTTTATAAACTCACTTATTTTCATTTTTATACTCAAAATAATTAAATATGTTTTGTAACAATGCACTTGGGTCAACTGTACCAAAAGCAAAACATTTTTCCACTTGGCTTTTATTGATAGTTTTATCTTTTAATAAAGCTGTAAATATTGGCCATTTTAAATATATACATATCCCTTTTATTACTTCTAAATTACTATTTATTATTTCATCCTCTGATTGTGTATATTCCTTTAACTCTTTAAATGTAAAAGTTTGATTGCAATATGCTTTCATTAAAATAAATTCAAAAACATAATATATAGATGATGGTGTCGGTGTTTCTGATAATTTAACTTTTATTTTATCTTTTCTTTCCGACTCGTATTTACGTCTATTTTCTAATTTACATTTATGGGAAACATTTATTAAATGAGTATTAACTAATTCAAATAAATCATCACTATAATCAGATTTTCTTGATTTTAAATCTATTAGCATAATATCATAAAAAACATTTACTAATGATTCCAAAGTTGCATCTATTGCTTTTTCATCTATCCCTTTACTAATTTTTGAATGTTGGAAACATAGAAACTTTAATTCTGTATAAAAATCATTATTCATTATTTTTACCCTTGTCTTTCCATATCTCACTTGATAATTTTTTAAACTCTCATTATAATTTGTGATAGATTATGTTTAGATGAAAAAGGAATTTCATTTAAACATTCTAAATATACTTATTATATATATCCTCATGATCTTTATTTACATTAGAATTTATCATTTTAGGTATTAGATTTTCATCTTCAAAATAGGCATTTAATATATTCCTTAAATATGTTTTAACGTAAATCTCTAAAGTTTTTTTATCCATACCTTTCTTTTTACACTCTTCAACTAATAGTCTAATTGCACTTAACACCAGTGCATCTAATAGATCATCTACTTTTAATAAATCTAATTCATTTTCTAAATTTGATTTTTTATAAACAAAATCAAAAACTTCATCTATAAAATTCATTTTGATATCTCTCTGGATAACGCCTCAACACCACTGATTAATTCACCATTAACATGTACAAATGATACTGCAAAACCTACATCAATCATTTTTAACCATTCATTATATGTTGCAGTCCTTTCACCTGAGGCCCTAATTTCATTTTCAACTAAATATTTTGCTAAATCTTCTTTCATTTTGAAAACAGGTGTTATTGGTTCATCAATTGTACTCGACCACATTTGATATCCATCACCTTTTGGAGGTTCCATTTCTTTTTTTATAGTCCAGTCATAATCTAATGGTACTCTAAATACTTCTCTTCCCATTTAATAATCCTTTAAATAAATTATTTTCTTGGTATAATTAATGCTGTATAACCTCTATTCTGAAACATTCTATAAAATATTGAATAATTCTTTTTTAAATTAAACATCTCTGCTATTTGTGGATACTCTTTTAAAAATATATTTGCAAATACTTTTGTTTTATCTATTTTTGAAACGCCTAATGTCTTTTGCTTCAATCCTATATTTGTTGTTTCCACACAATAAGTTAAAATATAATCATCTAACTGTATTGTATTTTCTACATTACTAGTATAATTTTTATATTCACTTTCACCTTGCATTTTAAATCTTTTAATAGTGTTTATTTCATCATTTTGTAAAACTCTCATATAACATCTCACTCTATACTGGAAGTAACTACAATCTTTATATTTTCTTTTATTTGATTTATTTTTTCTTTTATTTCTATTTCATCATCTGCAACTTCACTTTCATCAATATTATTTAAATCCAATGCATAATTTACTAATTTTTTAAATATCTTTTCCTGCTTTGTGTTCAACTTCAACCTCTTCTTTTTTACAATACATAACCACTTTAAAATAATCATTTGCTATGGCATCAATTATTTTTTCTCTTACATTCTTTATATCTTTTAAGTTATCTTTATTTATTATTTTCTTATCTAATAAATCTTTATCTGTAGTATTAAATACATTCCATAACTCTTTTTCTAATGAATCTTTTATTTCCTTTTCTGTGTAATCACCTTTTATTAAATCCTCAAAATATTCTTCACTCAATAGTTCCATACTTTATTCCATTTTTAAGTATTTTTAATTTTGAAATAATATCTCTTAATTTAATTTGTGCAAATTTAAATGATGGTTCATCATTATTCATAGTTAACTTTAAACAATCAATCGCCTCATCAATTAATTCATCTACATTATCACATAAAATTTTTGTTATTTTTTCCATTTCTTAAACGTCCATTTTTAAGACTTCTATTTTAGAATTATCTTTTATGACATAATCGTACATATTTAATTCTATATCAGTATTTATTCTAACTGCATTTACACCCAACTTTGTTATTACATTACATGTACTAGGCATAAAATGTATCACTTCACTTATATTACTTCCTTTCCATTGTACATAAGGATAATTATTAAGTTTATGGATTTTAAAAAGTACCTTTTTATAATCATTGAAAAACATTATTACACTGGAATAAACTAAAATTAATATCAGTATAGCTATTAAACCTACTAAATTATAATTTTTAATTTTATCCGTATTATATATAATATAAAGAACAACTATATAATTAATTACAAAGGCCAAGATTAATATAGATGTTAAATTCTTTTCTCTTTGTTTTAATGTTTTTTCCAAGTAGGGTATATTTTTAACTTCCATAAACTTTTACCAATTATTATTCATCTAATGCATAGGGCATTTTAATTGATTGCATTAAGTCTTTTGCACTTTTTATTTCATCTTTAGCTGTAATTTTTATCAACTCTATCATTTTATCATTAACAACTTCAAGTGAATCATAATCTCTTAAATAATACCTTGATAAATATAATATAAATTCCGATATTTGTTTTATTGGTTCTTTTGAATCTTCACTCACTCTAAATTCTTTTATTAAACCAACCAAGTCTTTAAGATATGTACTATTATATACTAGGCCTTGATATAGAATTAAAAATTCTTCATCATAATTTTCATATTCACATATTTTAATTGTTTCTATTTCAATTAGATTTAAATAATTTTTTATCGTTTTATCCAAACATAAAAAACAATTATATGATTCTTTATATTCTTCTTTATAATGTAATCCTCCATTGCATTTAATCAGTCTTTTTAATCTATTAAACTCGAATCTTGTATCTCTTTTTAAAACTGGTAATTTTGATAACGTATAAATTATTGACCTAGACAATTCTAACTTATCAACAATACCTTCTTCATTAACTACGCTCATTTTATTTATCCTCATTATTTATAGGTTATTCATTGCTTTAATGCCAAGCATTACTAAAAATATCTTTTATCATTTTTATAATTTTTTTACTGGAAAGTCCAACCTATTTGTCTCTTATACATCCTTGTCTAGTTCATAAAAATCAGTTTTTAATGCATAATCTAAACGACTCATTAAAATAGATTTAAGTATTACCTTGCTTGTATCATTTTCTATACCTGTATAGGTGCAAAGTTTTCCACACTTAATAAGATATTTAATTAATGTTATTGCCAAACTTGTAAATCTTTCACTTTTATCATTTTGATTTTTATTTACAAAATTATTTGTAACTGTTTGTACTTTTTCTGCAAAAATATCAAAATCATCATTTTCATCAACTGTATACATTAAATATCTCCATTAAAAACATCATCCATAATCCCACTAATCATCATAATTATTCTTTCATTTTTTTTCTTAATATCTGTTTCATGAAAAGAATAAACTTCATTAAAAAAATGTAAAAGCATTCCTTCAAAACCTACCAATAACCTTGTTGCCAACCTTCGATTAATTACCCCATTTATTTTGAATGTTTCCATACAAATATCAATTTCCTTGGATAGCTCTTTACAAAGACTTTGTATTTTTTCCTTTCTCTCTTCATCTTCATTATTATCATTTTTTAATAATTTCATAATAAACCTATGGTTGACTTATAAAGTTAATTACTTTTTAAATGTGATAGTAGACCTACATTAAAATTTGCTTTTTAAGCCGTTTAAATTGCCTTATTTGAAAGATTTTTCCTTACAGGTATAAAGTCACATACATTTTTTAAAAAACTCTCTCATCAATATCAGAATGAACAAATTTTAATATTCTAATTATATCTATTAAACAATCATTTCTATCAACTTTACTATCTAATTGCATTATAATATTTGAGTGTACTTGTATAAAATAGGTGAATAAAATTCTTGATAAATGTAAATTGTAATAATAAATTTCTATATCACTTAAATCATCAACCGTTGCTTCTAACAACTCATAGAGTATACTATCGAACGACTCGGCCAAAGATAAAACTTTTTTTTCTATTTTTTCAATTACCTTTTCATCAAAATTAATTACATCACCCATTATCACCTTCAATAATCTTACTTATATCATCATTCATTTTTTCTAAATAATTTAATAAATCCATGTTTGCCTTGGAAACTACACCACTTATTTTCATTAAATATTTTTTTATTTTTTTCTTATCCTGTAAATCTTTATTTTCAAACAATATAACATTTAAGACGCAGGCCAATGTATTAGTTATTTCTGATATTTTTTTTAGATTATCTACTCTACATTCACTTAACTGTATTTTGTTCATCATTGTTATTTACTCCATAAAAACAATTACCCATTCACTAACTTTTATGCATTATTCGTACCTTTCTATATGTACATCTGAATTATTTTCAATAAATTTCCAGTATTCATCTAATAATTCTTTGTACTGATATTCGGTCAACTTTTTTAAATCTGTTTTAAGGAAACTATTTATCTCTTTCCAATTTTCATACAATAAAACAATTCTGGAACCGTTAACCCTAAATCTAATACCCTTTTCTGTTAACTCAATAATCTTTAAAAGAGTACCATCATTACACACAAATTTATCATTCTTTTGAAATATCATCATTTTCTCTTGGTTTTATAAAATATAACATAAAAGATAAGTCTATATTGTATAAACCACTAATACCCTTTTTCTTTGATATTTCAAACGTTAATGTTTCATCTTTTTTTAATAATTGAAACTTAAATAGCTTTTGATAAACTTTTGTAGATATAGGACTAGTACAACATTTGGCCCTTAGCTCCAATTCTTTTTTATCTTTTACTGGAATCTTTAAATCTATATTTAGATAATTTTCGGATAAGCATAAAAAGGAATTTATGCAACAATTAGATGGTGATGTTATTTTTATTTTTTGCTTTGATTTATAACCTTTTAATCTGATTACATACTGTACACCATTTTCACTTTCATTTTTTATTATTTCTTTCTCATTCATTGACCACTTCTTTTTTTACATTATCTTTCATAATCTTATGTAACAATTTTTTACTGACACTTAAATTTATAGGTATTGTTATTTTTCTTAAATTAATTTCTTCCTTGGTTTTTGAGTTTCTTAAAATAACATCGAAACTAATCTTTTTTACACTTCTTTTCATTGTTGTTTCATATAAAATTTAAATTTGGATTATCAATATCAATTGGTTTTTCTTTGAAATGACTATCATGCTCAAGGGTATAACAACCACCCTCCACAATCATTATATTTTTTAGATTTTGAAAAGATCGCAGGTGTTCTTTCATTTTTTCTTTAGTACAAAATGTTGCATATAAAAAATAAGAATCTTTATAGATCAAATGTTTTCTTAATACAAAATACATATAATTCCTTTTATCTAAATTTCATTAAAATATCATTTTTAATGTTTTCTAAATCATTCAAACTTGGCACACTATTTATATTGAATTTTCGGCCGTTTTTTATAAATTTGTGCTTTTTGTTTTTTTCTGGAATTATACATAATCGGGTATTATTTAGCAATTGACTATCCGTGTTATTATTTTCTTCATTGCCCTTGGTTACTAATAGTTTTAACTTTTTTTTTAATGATGATTTATTTTTTTCTTTTGCGTGTAAATTACTTGGCCTTATGTTTTTTACATAAGACTTTTTCATACTGAAAACCATACCAAAACATAAAACATGCCATGGTACTTCAAGGTGAGATTAGATATACTTTGATTCGTAAATCTATAATAAATGCCAAGGGCCAGTTTCATCTACTACACTCCATTTAAAAATTTTTTTTTGTAATAAAATTAAATTACCGTGGAGCTTATAAACTAACTTTAATGTTGAGTCGGTTTTAACCTTGTCCTTTAGATACTTAACTTTTTTTAATCTTTTTTCTATAAGGAATATATTTGGTTTTAATTGATAAATATATGTTTTCATAATTTAATTTTAAATTATAAGAATATATATTTCAACACTTATAGTGTAAATGCTACATCAAATTCAACTTGATATAATCTGCTCATCTTACTTCTTACTAATCTAGTCAACTTTAATAGTTCCGAACTATCTTCATTTGATCTAAAATTTAAAATTGTTATTTCAATCCTGTATTGATATTGACCGACAAGATCAATTGAAAAATTCTTCACTAAAAAACAATTTTCCAATATTAATTCAATCTCACCCATTACAACCTCTTTTTTAATTTTACTTTATTTTTTAATGATATAACCTCAATTGGGTCTGGAAGTTTCCTTTCATCTTTATAAAAAATAACACCGCATGTTGGACAATAATTTTTTATGTCATTTGTTCTTATTTTCAACCTACCCTGTTTTATAAAATATTTAAGGTCACTATCTTTCAATTTCTTTTTACACTTTTTAAAATTATCCGAATCCAATTTTTTAATCTTATTTTTAATAGCTTCACATTTATGTACTATAGTTGTTGTTGTACTTTTTATTTTATAACTTATAATTTTTACTCTAAAACATGGTTTGGCCTGTTCACCTAATCCTAAATCCTCATAAACTTCATAATTAACATCGTTAATCATAAAAACATCACCAACCTTTAATTTTTTTTCAAAATCCCTAAAAACAGGTTTTTCTAAATTTTTATCAAAGAATGAAAATAAAACATGTTCCATAAATTAAATTCCAGTTTTAAATGAACCTACATTACCTATTTTACTTTTTCGTGCCTCTTGAGCGTGTGTAATTATTAAAGCTAATCTGCCTGAAAATGTAAACCTTTCCATTTGTTCTGCTGTCATATACTGTTTATTATTTAAAAGGTAAATAAATGCTTTCCTACAACTGGCCACGACTTCATTTATTTTATTATCAGGTACACCAAAAACACCTGAATTATCAAATTCATCCTTAACTTTTTTAGCCGTTTGTTTCCATGATTCATCTAAATCACCTTTCTTATCGTAACTTCGGCCGCATAAAATACATGACTTATTAGCATACTGTTTATGTTTTATTTTTTGATATTGCATTAGCTTAATAGCTAAATCTCTTTGATGGTTAACTAGTTTATTATAAATTTCTTTTTTTGTGACACTCTCGTTTGGATGCAATCCTACACAATTTACACAATGCAATATTCCGTTTGCCATTTTTAAAATCCTTTTTAAAAAATGCTTTTATTTTTTTATTTACGGTATAATAAATCTTTTTACTAAATACCTCGCATCAAAATCTGTTTCATGTAAAGAAGTATTTGTTGTTATTATTACACTCATTTTACTTTCTGGTAAACTGACATCTCCCCATGCCTAAAGGCAGGGGGTTCTTGCTTCCTGACATCTCCCCATGCCTAAAGGCAGGGGGTTCTTGCTTCACAGATTCCTCTAGTGAGGATATCTCCACAAGACTTCAGGACGCTGTCCACGCCCCTGTTTTTTATATTTATTGACGCGTTTATATCTCTATCATGATGAGTTTCACACTTAGGGCAAATCCATTCACGAATAAAAAGTTTAAGCTCTTTATTTACATGACCGCAATCGGAACATTCTTGTGAAGTTCTTTTGGGATCTATTTTTACAAAGTATTTCCCATACCATTCGCATTTGTATTCTAATTGTCTGAAAAATTCGCCCCAGTTCATATTTAGAATAGATCTTGCTAACTTATGATTTTTTACCATATTTTTAATTTGCAATTTTTCTACTGAGATTAAATCGTGGTTTTTGACTAAATCTTTGCTGAGTTTATGCAAGAAATCATTTTTGATATTTGTTATTTTATTCCAAATTCTTGCTATTTTTAGTTTCCATTTTTTAAAATGCTTGCTTCCTTTTCTGCATTTCGCTTGCTTTCTCTGGTAAAACTTCAGTTTTCCCTCGATTTCTTTTAACTGATTAGGAGGATGATATTTTTTGCTATTTGACAGAGTGGCCATTGTTTTTATGCCGACATCAATACCTATTGAATCTTTTATCTCTTTAATTTTTTCAGTTTTCTTTAAATCATCAATACAGAAAGAAACAAAATATTGACCGGCCGGATTTTTTGAAATTGTAGCAGTCTTAATTTCTCCACAAAATCTTCTTAGACCTCTACAATTCAAAAGACCAATTTTAGGGAATTTGATCTTGCTATACGAAACACTAACACTCCCAACAACTGAATATGATTGTTTATCTGATTTTTTTTTGAATTTTGGGAATCCTTTTTTTTCTTTGAAAAACTTCCTGTAAGCAGAGTCTAAATGCCTTAACGATTGTTGCAATCCTTGAGCATTTGCATCTTTTAAAAAGGCCCTCTCATCTGTTTTTTTCCAAAAAGTGAGCATTTTAGATATTTCAATTATAGACAAATTTTCCTTGTACTCTTCCCATCTATTGATTTTAAGAGCAAGGGCCTGATTGTATACAAAACGCGCACAACCAAATGATATATTTAGTTGCTTAGTTTGTTCTTGTGTTGGATATACTCTAATTTTTAATGCTCTCATATTTATTTTTTAATCGTTTTTTATCACTAATTCAAGGGAAAATCCTCGCCGAAGGGCGTAGCCTTATATCCCCATAAATAAATTTAGGGGTTTTACGGCCACATTTGATAATTTTTTAACAATCAACTTCTTATGCTCTGCTGTATAATCATTCCAATTCATTTTAAATTACTCCAAATTCTATTTTATTAAATTCAGGATTATTTCTTGTTATATGTTTTAACAATTTTTTTATTTTTATTCCGATTTCTTTAAATGTCATAAATGGTTCTGTTTGCAATAAACATGCACATTCACTTTTTGCACGATCTAAATAATATCTTAAATTAAGTTTATCACAAATATCTGTTACAAAATTATATGCTTTTTGTTCACGTTCAGATATTTTTATTTCTTTTTTAGTATCTTTCAATTCTTCATATTTTTGTAAAACTAAATCACTAATTATCATTCTTAATTTATCATCAACTTTTTTATACTGAACATGCCACGGTTTAAATTTCTGTAATATATCAAATTCAAACTCATTCAATTGTCTCATTGCTTTTTCTTCAATCTTATCAAATTCACTTCTTAAACCATCTTTACAATCTCTTAAAAAATTTACTTTATTTTGATACTCTCTTTGGCCTACTTGCTTTGGTGAATTATATTCCCTTTTTCTTTTTGCTTCTTCCCTCTCAAATTTTATATCATTCAAGATTTTTTCAACTATCATACCTTTACCATCTTTATTCAATTTCAAATACTGGTCTAAAGATATTTCTATGTTTTCATTTTTATCTCTGTTATGTGGCCACGCACCTTTTGTTTCTAATCTTTCAAATATTTTATAAAGCAAATGATTGTGACTATGACTTTTAAAGTATGAATTATTAGAAATTATTTTTCTTATGTCATTAATGTTTTTATGTCTATAGTCTTTTCCATTTTTACTTGGTGTAAGATTAAATCTACTTATCAAACCGAAGTTAGTATTTCTATTTTTTACTTCATCAACTTTTAGTTTTTCTATAACTGGAATATCAACTTGATTAGTCTCAATTTTGAATGAAACATCTTTTACACCTTTCTTTGTTTCGATTTTTTTAATTTCAGTTTGATTAGTCTCAAGGTTTTCAATTATATTTTCAAGTGTCACTTTTTCATCATCAACTTTTTCAACTTCTTTCAGATTAAATAAATCTTTAAAAATTTCTATAGTTCCTTTTAACGCAGTTAGTCCGAAAATTTTATCACTGGTTTTATTTTCTTTATCTGCACTACTTTCACTTAAAGGATTTATGGTACTTTCTACTCTATTATAATGTATGCATTTTTGTCGTTTTTCCGATGCATTTTTGTCATTTTCCGATGCATTTTTGTCATTTTCATTTTCTAAATTCTCTTTGATAGTGGATTCTTTCTTTTTTGACTCACTGTATACATTATCTAAAAATCTGGGATGGATTATGTAACCATAGGATTTACCATCATGTGCCTGACATTTATTTATATAAATTATTTCATCTTTCCCAAGTTTTGTTAAAGTAGTTTGTAATATTCTACCACAAACTTTATTTGATAAATCTGCAATCCCTTGAATTGAATTTGTATAAAAATCGTTATGGTATCCCTTTTTTAAAGTTTCATACAAAATAGTAAAAGCAACATAAACATCATTTGAATTATCTGCTTTTCTTATAATTTCACATATTGTTTCAAGATCAATTTGTGTAAAAGATTTCCCTTCAATTTTTTTTGCTTTTTTAATTGAAAAATCAAAATATTTTTTTCTTTTTATTACGATTAAACCATCATCTATAAACGCATCTATACATCTTTGTATAGTCTTTAAACTTATTAATTTATTATCACCCTTAATTTCTTTTATTTCATTTTCAACTCTTACAGCTAAATTATTTAACTTTATTAACTCAAAAGTATTTTCATATAAATTTGCTATTTTATTTAAAATTAAAAAAACAAGAAACTTTTTTGTACTATCTAAAGCATCATTAAAATATAAAACATTTTTTATATCTGAATCGTACATTTGTATAAAACATGCATTATCTCTTCTTATCAATTTTTTATGTTTATTAAATGAATCAATGGGTAAGTTATCAATATCTAATTTATTGGGCGGCCTGCATTGCGTTTCTGATTTTTTTGCACTAAAATTGAAAATTTCTTTTGTATTATGTTTGACAACTTCACTTAATTTTATCATAATGGGCCTGTGTTTAAAGTGGTTTCAAACCACTTTGTTTTTGGGCCAACTTCTTAGTTGGCCTGTGTTTTGTGTTCTTTGTTTGAGGTGATTTAGCCTCATGTTTAAGTTTAGTCTGGATTATTTTTTTATAGAATCGGGTCAGCAAAACAAGAATCTATTTAGAAATAAAAAAGACGTTTTTAATGTTTTATAGTCTTGAGTATAAAAGTTCAACTAAAAAACATTCACACCTTAAAAAGATTTTTATATGGAACGTTCAAAAAATCTTTCATCAAAAAAAACACTAGGCCTCTGTTAAGTAAGAAATTTTTTATTTTCTTACTTAACCCTAGCTGTTTAAAAACATTTTTTTCCAAACAAATATAATCAGTGTCAAAATTTTTAGTGAAAATCAAAACAGGAATTTTTTTTGAAATTTTTGAATCTCTTACTGACTGTTTCCACCAGCTAAGTATACCAGTCTGTATATTATTGCCTGTCAACAATTCCGTTAATTGCCAACCTTGTCTATTTTTTAATTCAATATTGAAAGGCCAGTCAACCATGTCTTTTGGGTCTACAGGTGTTATATCGCCTCTCGAATTCCAACCGCCACTTTGAGGACTTCTTCTAAGCTTTATATTTGACCAGTCACTTAACTTTTTTGCAATTTGTCTTTCATAGGTTGCACCTTTTTTTCTACTATTTATTTTTTTCTTTTTCATAGGTCGCACCACTTTTTTTATTAAATTGTTCCACGTGGAACATCATAAAAACATTCCACGCAAAACATTAAATATTAAAACGTGTAAATAAATGATAAGGCCGTATAATTGGAATCAAAATCTTTATTCTTATTTTTTCCAAATACAAATTCACCACCAACACCACTGGTAAATAAAATTTGGAATCCTAAACCATATTTATAATAAAATAAATTTTTACTATCATTTTCTTTTACACCTATCATTGATTCAAACTCTACAACGGCATGATCTAAACCAAGGCCCAATTCTAAAAATGGTTTTAACTGAAAACTTTTTATTGGTGCTTTGTAAAAAAATCTTTGTAATACGCCGTATTGATATCGCTTAAATCTGTAGGTTGCTAATTCTTGGCCTTGATATGCCAATGTTTGTTTATAACCTGTAAAGGAAAA